>Ga0155973_122_pt2 | contig 9078 bp, 10 predicted proteins | sample RifCSPlowO2_02_FD_107627 | JGI IMG/M metagenome (GOLD analysis project Ga0155973, IMG submission 107627) | Candidatus Zambryskibacteria bacterium RIFCSPLOWO2_02_FULL_39_26 | reverse complement strand
CCAGATCCAGCACTTCAAAACACTTTTGACCAAACCACGCTTCATCTTGTTCGGCATAAAAGCGCGTTCTTGCCGTAACGTCCCGAACAATGAGTAAGGTGGCAATGATATTTATTGCCATCATCAATATAGCTGTGACCGACAAAAAGTCAGAACCAGTCTCCTTGCTTGGAGTAACGAACTCCCAAACAATGAGAGCCCCGACAACCAGAAAAAGAGAAATGGCCCAACCAAGACCAGACCACCAAGTAACGATGTTGCGAATCACATTGATCCTTGCCGACCCCTTGAGATTTCCCATGGCACACCTCCAGAAACCGTTGTTTACGAGAACTTTCTAGCTGAACCCTACCACTATTTTGTATATAAGAAAAGGGCTCGGCGGATTCTTGCAAAATAGCCCTATTTCTGTATACTGTTTCGGTGCTTTATTAATCGCAATAAGTCTTAACCTTGCTTCGTCCCTAAATCAAAGCCTTGCTTTGATCGGGCGACCCTACTTTGCAAAGCAAAGTTGGGTTTAGCCGGATTTCAGTTTGAAGCAAACAACTTATTGCACGAAACTAATGTTAAAAGTATTAAAAGAAAAAGAGGAAGTAAAAAAGACGGTTTTGCAAGAAGCAGGTCAGGATGAGCAAGTTGAAACCAAAAAAGAAAGTTTCATGGAAAGTGTTTTGGCCACCAGTCCCAATCCCCCATCGGTAGACGACGTTATTGAAGGAAAAGTTATCGGCATTGAAAAAGCCCGAGTGTATGTTGATATTCCGCCATTTGGAACCGGTATTATTTTTGGACGTGAATACATAAACGCTCGCGATATTATAAAAAAAATAAATGTCGGCGACAGTGTGGCCGGAAAAGTCGTAAGTTTATCCAACAAAGACGGCTACATTGAAATTTCTCTCAAAGAAGCCCGCCAGGCTTTGATCTGGAACGAGGCCGAGGATGCCATCCGTGACAAAAAAATATTTGAGCTTACAGTTTCCGAAGCCAATAAAGGCGGACTGATACTGACATGGCAGGGCATTTCTGGATTTCTTCCGGCATCCCAGCTTAAAACCGAGCATTATCCTCGCGTTTCAGACGGCGACAAAGACAGAATTTTGGAGGAATTGAAAAAACTTGTCGGTCAGAAAATTTCCGTGGCAATAATCGGTGCTTTTCCAAAGGAAGGCAAGCTCATCTTCTCCGAGAAAAACCCCGAGCAGAAAAACAAAGACTACATTATCGGCAAATACGAAGTCGGGGAGGTGGTGACAGGCGAAGTGACGGGCATGGTTGATTTCGGCGTCTTCGTCAAATTGGAAGAAGGACTTGAAGGGCTTGTTCATATTTCTGAAATTGACTGGGCTCTGGTTGAAAACCCGAAACTCTTGTTCCATATCGGCGAAAAAGTTAAAGTAAAAGTGATTGAAATAAAAGAAGGTAAGATTTCCCTATCAATCAAAGCTTTGAAAGAGAATCCTTGGAGAGAAGCCGAGAAAAAATACAAAAAGGATGACATTGTGGATGGTGTGGTCATTAAGTTTAACAAACACGGCGCTCTGGCTTCGATCGAAGAAGGCATCGCCGGTTTGGTGCATATCTCCGAATTCGGCAGCGATGAGAAACTCCACGACAAACTTGAACTTGGCAAAAGTTACAAATTCAAAATCGGCATTTTTGATCCAAAAGAGAAGAAGATGACACTTTCATTCGTTGATCCAGATAAAAAGTAGAGTAATAAATTACAAAATAGCGGTGAGAACGACTGTGATAGCCATCTTTATTAATTAAAATTGGTCATGGCTTTTTCCAACCCATCCGATACGAATGTTTCCAGTGCCTTTTCTATTTTTTTAGACAATTTTTTGAGCTGAAGTATTTCTTCCGATTTGTACTTCCCAAGTATGATCTTGGTCACTGCTTCCTCTCCTTGCGGTTTCCGAATTTTACCTGTTCCTGTTGTCGGAGAAATTCCTACGCGGATGCGAGCGAATTTTTCAGTTTTAATTCCCTTGATCACTGATTCAAGGCCTTTGTGCCCACCCGAAGATTTATTGAAAGAAATTTTTGATGTGCCAAAAGGCAAATCCAAATCATCATAAATGACCATGAGCTTTTCCGCCGCTTTCTGACTGCCAATTATTTGTTTAAGACAATTGCCGGATTTGTTCATAAAAGTATTCGGCAAAATTAAAGTTACCGGGATTTTCCTTATTTTCACTTTGGCTACAAAAGCATTGAGTTTTTTGTCTTCCTTCCACTCCGCTCCGACTGATTTTCCAAACACAGCTAAAAGACTCCTACCCGTGTTATGCCGAGTATTTTCATATTCTTCTCCCGGATTCCCAAGCCCAACAAATATATATGCCATAGTACTTATTATAATATAATAAAATCTCTAATCTAACCAGCTCAAAAGTATTCTCATATTCTTGAGAATACGAGAATACTAAAATGTTTTCATAAACGATAGAAACTTTTCACCATAAGGAGACAGGTAATGTGCTACTTCTAAACCCTGGTATTTTTTATTTAATAAACCTGCCTGAACAAGTCGTCTGGTGTGTTCAGATGTTGTTTTTATATTAGTATTTAACATTTCAACCATATCCCCTAAATTTAACCCATTATGTTTTTTGACAATAATTAAAATTTCTATTCGACGATGATTTGCAGCTCCTTTGAAATACCTTTCAAGTTGTTTTGTGGTTTTCATATTATTAATAATACACCATTCTCATATTCTTGAGAATATTAGAATAGTTGTTCTGGGTAATGGGTTTTATGACCAAACGTAAGTTTTTTGGGAATAATAATGCAAAAACTCCTTTACAGGAGCTGTACACCTTTCGCATTTTGAGTACAAAACGCGAAAGGTCTTGCGAAGTCATAACATGACTTCTCACCCATTTAGGGAGTTTTGCTTGAGTAACAAACCTTAGAAGTTAAAAATCGGCGCCTAGAACTTCTTGCAAGTTCCCTCACATCGAGGCTCTCGGTAGACCCGTAAGCCACCATTGCTTTTTACCAGCTACCCTTTGTCTTTGGGACAAATCCACCGCACCCCAGTAGTAGAGCGAAGCTCGCTATGGGACAGGCAAGGCGGATGACTGGACTTTAATCACAACACTGTCTATAACACTTTCGTATCATAGAATGCCGACTCTCATTACTCATGTTGAATGATATCAGATCCGGCTTCATTTTCAAGACCTCTAGCAAGGACCGTCCTTGCTAGTTACAGTCCTTGCTAGTTACAAGTATCCAATTTTTGATATGTATTCGCGAGTATTCGCGAGAACGGTTCTTGCGAACTTCTTGCGAACTTTAATCCTCAATAACTACCCAAGTGTACTCACTTTTATGATTCTTATATAAATTACAAATTTCTAGGTCTATAGCATAGAGACCCAATTCATTACAACTTAGATTGGGATTATAGTCCACAGAATACTGTATGCTTTTCTTGAGATTTATTGAACTACCAGGTGGAAAATTGGAAGAAGTTGATTGTGAACTAAATGTGTAGGAACTTTTTAAGTCGTAAGGAATCTTTGCCTTAATATAATTGATTGGAACCGAAAAGTTTAATCCCTGGTTCACCTTTATACCTTGTATTTGGGGTCCTATGCCCATAACATGCAGACCCACCACTTCTCCTTTTCTACTTAACCAAGGTCCACCACTACTACCTGGCTGAGTGTTTGCATCTGTACCAAGAAAAGTATAGTTACTCCCTTTTTGTTTACTATTCAATATTCCTTTTGAAAGAACCATGCCGTCTAAACCGAGAGGGTATCCTAACACAATCATCTCATCACCAATCTGTAATGAATCGGAGTCTCCTAGGAGCATTGATGGAGCACCAACTTTTCCAATATTTACAACAGCTATATCATCATATTCATTTGACCAGACAACAACACCTTCGAATGACTCGTTGGTCATCAATCTAACTTTTACATTGTTAAACCCTTTTACAACATGGTTTGCTGTTAAAATATTTCCATTTTTATCGTAGATAAAACCACTGCCAGAACCTGCATCAGTTTCAATTTTTACAACAGACGAGTTAAATAGATTAGAAATTTGCTGGTCAGTGTATGTTTTAGATGTGTTTGATACAATAACTTCATCTTGAACCTTTCCACTCACAATATTACCGAATTCATCAACAACAGTTCCATTTTGTAAGGTGAAAGTTTTGGTTGTTGGTTTAGACGATTCTACTTTTACAATCGTACTAGATTGTATTTTAGGTTTTATCACTATCGGATTAATTTTCACTGTAGTCGTCGCGGTGCTTGTTGCTGTAGTTAATGGATTATTTGTTGAAGTTGCAACATTATTCAACTTATCCTCGAGCTCTTTTATCCGTCCTTCTAAGACTTGAGTCTTATCTTCTTTATGAAAAATACTCCAATTATTAAACCAACTGAGCGGATTCCACCATGCCGCCAAAGTAATTGAAGGAGAAATAACTATTAATATGATTAAAATTGATAGATATTTTTTCATTAATTTTAATTGCTTTTACTATACAATACTCCACAAAATAAACAAAAACAAGTCAAAAAACTTTCAGATTTTGTAGTAAGTAGCAAAACCAATAAACTAGTAGTGAAAGTTAATAACTTCAACAAGTATAATCACTATATAAACCAAATTAAGAATTATAGACATCTTAAAATATTTAGTGTTAATATTCTTATTAAGTAGTCTGTCTACCAGTAATAATGAAATAATTATCGGGATATAATATTTACTAAAATCCCAAAGACCTACTATTGTCATACCGATAGAGAAAAAGTTGAGTGCCAAGAGAATAATAGATAAGACAGAGAGTATAAATACTATGTAAGAAATTTTAAATTTTTTAATCATATTAACTAATATTATCTAATAGTTGGTTCAACATATCAAGTAAGAGCTGTGCATCAGTTTTTGAGAGTTTTTTGGGTTTTGGTTTCTTTGGATCGGGTTTTGATATTACTTTCTCTAAAACTGACTTAAATTTATCTGCCCTTAATTTAGCCTTATCTATCTTACCTTTCTGAATCAGTTTGATAGCGTTATCTATTCGAGAGCCGAAGGCTTTTTTCTTGGCGGAAGTAATGTCTAATGAATCGATAGTGGTTTTCATTATTTGCAGATATGTGATTGGGTCAAAAACAGCACTCGGAGCGAGAGTAAAGTCTGTCATTCCGTCCCCTGTTACATCAAGTTTTAGTTGTGGAATTCCACTGGTTTGATTTATAGTTATTTCTGCTTGAGTTTGAGTTGTGACTGGTATGTCTATGAATGACGAAATGTTGGATGTGCCGTCTGGAGTAACAACTTGTGACTCAAACGTGAATGTGCCCACATCTGTTCCTATAAGCACTGCTTTTTGTAAATTACCCTGACCAAGGTTTACATATTTCCCCTCGCCAAATTCAAAATATGTGCTTCCTGGAATATCTTCGATTATGTTGCAAATTAAAGTTACATCGTCACAGACCTTACCAGTAAAATTTCCTTGACTGTTGTATACACCAATAGATACAGGAGAGTGAACGCTTAGGTGCAGACGATTACCCAACTGCACTGGTTCTGTATCAGTAAGAGAAGGAGTTGATACCTGCGAATCAATAAGACTATCGAGAAAAGATAAAAGTTGTGGATCTTCTAGAATATTTTTATGATTTAATTTTGAATTACTCAAATCTAACCAATATTTTATACCAGAACCATAAAGCGCACTTTTTGTGACTACTGTTTGGTCTCCTTTAAATGAAAATATTGGTTGAATATCGTTATTTGTATATGTAATACCAGCTACCCTTTGTCTTTGGGACAAATCCACCGCACCCCAGTAGCAGAGCAAAGCTCGCTACGGGACAGGCAAGGCGGATGACTGGACTTTAATCACAACACTGTCTATAACACTTTCGCATCATAGAATACCGACTCTCATTACTCATTTATAATGATGGCACATTTAATTTAATCTTTAAAATTCCTAGATCTGGATTATCACTATTCGCCTATTCAGTTATTCAACTATTCACCACAAGAGTACTTCAAATTTCTAAAGAAATTTAGGTCGCATACGAATTAGACAATAGAGAACGTGTAAATATTCGTCTCGGAAGTTAAGTAAGAACCGTTCCAGCAAACTATAAATCCATATGATCATTCTCATATTCTTGAGAATATGAGAATGATTTTTCAAATGCACTAAAACGTTACGACCGTGAGTATTTAATCCAAACCCTCGCAAGGACGGTCCTTGCGAATTACACTAGTCACGTAAGGTATATATAACTTCACACCTATCCCCTAGCGACATAAAGATATATGACAAATGAAATAAAAATTAGTAGAATAAGGCACATGATACGTTTATATTGGTTATGTAGATATTTTGATAAGTTGCACGGACGTCGAGGAGGGACTATACAGTATTATGAGGATAATGTAGATAAAAATGAATTTTTAAATCATGTTTTAAATGAGAAACACTTAGGGGAGGATGTTCGAGAGATATTCAAACGTTGGATTTATTGTCTTACAAGTATATGGGTACTACAAGGTGGTAAAGGTATGCATAGAGCACAAAAGCGAAGAAGGATGATTTTTGATTTAGTTGAAGATGCAAAAAAGAGAGAATATCTAATAGAGAGTGATACTAGATCTAGTAACCCGAAGTTAAGAATGGACGATAGGGGCCGTAAGTTTATAAAATTACTTACGTTCTTAAGTGTAATGGCAAAAGAGTATAGCGATATAACAAGTGTTTTATTGACTGTATTAACAAGTATTGGAGGCACATTGTTAGTAGTATTTTTTCAAAGAATAATCGAATAGTTTGCTTATCTGCTATAATAAAAGCCACTGCTGTAGCGAAGCCTGTCCTTATTATCCTTAATTATTTATTGTATTTGAGCTGTGCTCAACTTTTTTCTTTATCAATCTTCTAATAAATATCCAGACGGCGGAAGCAAATATACCAGTACCAGAAACAAGAAATATAAAGTTGGCTAATTCCACACTTTGAGATTCAACTACCGTACCTAAAACAGAACCTGTTAATGAAAGTAAAAATAAAATTAATGGTGCTCTTTTCATAGATATAATTATAAACCGCAATATTAGGGAATACAAGTTCCCTAGGGGTTAAGCAAGAACTGTTTTTACTAAAATATTGTTTTTATTTTTAACTTTTAAAACTCATCACTCACGGTTTTACATGCCTGAAAACCGTTTATGTAGGTTTCGTAGATTACTACTGGACCTCCGAACTGGTAATTGGATATGCATATTTTGAAAGCCTCTACCCGTTGTAGTTTTAAGGGAAATGTGCAAAACATATAAAAACCAAGACTATAACCAAAATCCTAAACCAGTTCTCTTTAATAAAATTTTTCATTGTTTTTTTTATTTTTGAAAAATTGGATGATGAAATAGATGATTGAGATTAAGATGAAAATTATAGATAAAAAGAGTGACAACATACTTTGGTTTACACAAATACCCAGAGGGGCATTACAGTCAGAAGGGGTTAATAGAATTAAGAATAAGGAAACAATTAAATAATAGTTAAATAATTTATATTGAAATAAGATCTTACTTTCATTTAAAAAGTAGGATACAGAAAAATAGATCAAAACAGGCACGAATCCGAAAAGGATTGGTTCCCCTATTAAGTAACTAATGTTGTATATATCCACACTTGCAAAAACAAGCAAAAATCCGACTAACACCATAACCCCTGAAAAAACTAGGTAAGTTGTTTTCATTTTCATGTTAACTTATATTATCTAATAGATGATTCAACATATCAAGCAACATCTGTGCATCAGTTTTTGAGAGTTTTTTGGGTTTTGGTTTCTTTGGATCGGGTTTTGATATTACTTTCTCTAAAACTGACTTAAATTTATCTGCCCTTAATTTAGCCTTATCTATCTTACCTTTCTCTATAAGTTTAATCGTGTTATCAATACGTTTACTGAAAGCCTTCTTTTTAGCTTGGGGGATATCTAGCGAGTCGATGGTTACTTTCATTATTTGAAGATAAGTAATTGGATCAAAGGTGTCACTTGGAGCAAGCGTAAAATCGATTACTCCATCCCCTGTCACATCAAGTTTAAGCTCTAGTATTCCAGTACTTTGATTTAGAGTTATTTCTGCCTGTGTTTGAGTCGTTACTGGAATATCAACAAAGGTGGAAGTGGTTAAAGTCCCGTCTGCTAAAACCTTTTCTGATTCATAAGTAAATGTTCCTATGCCTGTACCTTGAAGTGAAACTCTAGAAAACTCATCTTCTGGAAGATTTATATATTTACCTTCTCCAAATTCTAGATAGGAACTATTTAAAATATTTTCTTCAACATAACATAAATCTGTATTTGGTGGACAAATTTTACCAGTGTGATTTCCATCTACATCATAAGCGTCTAGGGTAACTGGTGAGTGAACTGATAGTTTCAAGTAATTACCATTATAATTCGGAATTGAAGTACTAATATATGTTGTGTCTGTAAAAGAATAATCTGTAATTTTACTTAAAATAAAATCTAGGAGTGGAGTTACTTCTAAAATACTAGCATGTCCAATCCTCGGGAGCCTCAGAAAATTATATTTGTTTATATTAACCCACCATTTTTCCCCACTTCCAGCCAAAGCACTGGCAGTGACAACTGTTTTGTCGCCATCAATTGTAAAAATCGGTTCCTCGTCAATAAAATAAGTTCCCGTGCAATTATTATCCGTTGGATACTGACACAACTTCGGAGCACTATATTCAAACCCTGAAACTGTAACTAGCCCCCACCCGGCGATTTCAATAACTTCTATGTTTGAAGGTATGACGAGATTATCTATTTGACTATGCATCACCTTTTCACTATCAAGTAAACTTGATCGTAATTTAATCGGCTTAAATATTTCTGACACACCCGGGTCGGGCCGACCATCTCCACCCGCCAAAAAACTTTCTAGTTCAGAATAACTATCTATAGTATTCCCATACAAAGAAATTTCTTGATTCATATATGGATCAGCAATGTTTGGTAAAAAACTTATTACAGGAGTGAAAACCTTGTTAAAATA
>Ga0155973_126_pt2 | contig 11417 bp, 10 predicted proteins | sample RifCSPlowO2_02_FD_107627 | JGI IMG/M metagenome (GOLD analysis project Ga0155973, IMG submission 107627) | Candidatus Zambryskibacteria bacterium RIFCSPLOWO2_02_FULL_39_26 | reverse complement strand
TGAAGAAGTTTTGGTTGATATTTTGAGAAACAGATTGCCGGATATGAGTGTCCGATTATCAACCAGTGGAGAAGATTCGGGATTGGAACAAATAGGAAGAGGAGACCAAATTGACACAGTGGCCTACCTCAAAGATAGACCTGCCATGACTATGCAAATAACCACAGCCAGAGATAAGCGAGTAAGGGATGAGAAAATAAAATCTCTACGAGATAGACCTTTTGTTAGATTGGATGAAATGGGACTTAAAGATACGGCCATCCCAAAAACTTTGGTTTGGATGGATCCGGAAAAAGTCCTGGCTTTTGTAAATAGCGGCGACCCCTCCATTACCGAAAGTCTACTTGATGAGGTTTTTATGGGAATCATAAACAGTTTGAAATTTGATTTAGCAATGACAAAAAATCCCGCTGAACAGCAACACATAATGATGCTTCTGCAACTTTTTGAGCAAAAAACAAACCCGAACTAGTAAACCAGTTCGGGTCTTGAGAACTTTTCGAGTGGGATGGAAATTTCTTTACCATTTACTGTGGCAATGATGTCTTTTCCTTTGATTTGAAAAGTCATCACTGACTCTCCATAAGGGGTATCAAAGATGAGTTCGTCTGGAGACACCCCCTCTCTTATGGCCACACCCAAATTAGGTCGAGACGACATCACTTCGATCAGCCGTTTGATAACTTTTGCCCTTACGGTCACTTGAACCTCCTTTCTGGACTATACTACAACAATCACAAAATAGCAATGACTTGGAAGCAAGGCTTCCAAGTATTAACTCGTCAACCTGCGAGGTTAACAAGTTTAGGTTAAAAGAAGCTATTGACTTGGAAGCAAGGCTTCCAAGTAAATGCGGATATGTATGCGAGAACGCGTAAAAAAGATACCCGTAGAGAATGGTCAAAAATTGAGCATAATCAAGAGCTCAAAACATATATGATTGAAGGTCTGGAAAAACATTGGAACCCAGATGAGATATCAGGAAGAATGAAAAAAGAAAAGAAACCCTGGTACGCATCCAAAACTGCCATATACGAATGGTTGCGTTCGGTTGAGGGTCAGAGATATTGCGTCCATCTGTATTCAAAGAGATATCACAAAAAGAAACGTCTAAAAAAGACCGAGCGGGTCATGATTCCAAATCGAGTGAGCATTAACAAACGTTTCTTGGGAGCAAACAACCGCACTAGATATGGTCATTGGGAAGATGACGCAATTGTCTCAAGAAAAGGTTGTTCGGGAGGACTTTCGGTTGGATATGAAAGAAAAGCTAGGCTGATCACTGCCACAAAAGTGGAGAGCATGTCCACCTTTGAGCATATGGAAGCAATCCAAAAACAAATCGGGATATACAAAACTCTTTCCATCACTTTTGACAATGGCACAGAGAACAAACAGCATCATTCACTTGGTCTCCCGACATTCTTTTGTGAACCGTATTCATCATGGCAAAAGGGCGGTGTGGAAAATGGAAACAAGATGATTCGAAGATATTTTCCTAAAGGAACCAACTTTAGAAAGATATCACAAAGAAAAGTTGATCAAGCAATCAACACAATCAACAACAAACCGAGAAAGATCTTAGGATACAAAACAGCTCTCGAGGTCGCGAGAGCGTGTGGTATCATTAAATCATTAACAGGAGTGTCCTAATTCAGGGGTGAATTTAGGAATGAATCTAAAAAATAGAGTAGCATGAGTAATGACACTTGTCAAGTGGTGCGCCGAGTTGGACTCGAACCAACGATGCCCGAGGGCGGGAGATTTACAGTCTCCTGGAATAGCCACTATCCGATCGGCGCATTGTAAAACCTAAATACTTTAACACAAGAAAGTCCCTGAATCCAATATTTTACAATAATATAAGAAAGTGCTGCGACATACTGGTCATATACATGGAGAAATTATCTGTGACACGAGGCCTCCTCCCAAGTTCTATTAGAAAATAGTATATTAACAAAAAATATTTGCAAGATGATGTTTAGCATAGAAAAACTTAAAATCCTATTTCGCCAACGCTCCGTCGTGGACAAAATTGTCTGTAACAAACGAGCCGTTTTTGCCCTTTTTTACTGTGAAAGTAAATTCCTCTCCCTCGCCCGCCGATGATGCAGATTTCATATCTACCGTTATTGCCCCGCCCTTGGACAAACCCTTGCTTATCATTAGCCCGGCTATTGGAGTTAAAATTTTTGTTTGGATCAAACGTTTCAGCGGTCTTGCCCCATACTGCGGACTGTATCCTTCTTTGGCCAGATGAGCATAAACAGTGGAAGTGAGATTCAGTTTGATCTCTTTCTTCTGTAGTCTTTCAACAATGACATCCACCTGAATTTTAACAATTTCAGCAACAGCTTCCTTGCTCAAAATGTCAAAGACAATTATGTCATCCAGTCTGTTGAGAAACTCCGGTCGGAAGTGATCCTTCAAGGCATCCAAAATTTTGGCTTTGGCATCATTGTAATTTGCCTTTTCTGTTCTATCCGCCGCAAAACCGATTTTTTCCATCTTATCTATGTATCGAGCGCCGATGTTTGAGGTCAAAATTATAACCGTGTTTCTGAAATTTACTGTCCTGCCTTTGGCGTCTGTCAACCGACCGTTGTCCAAAACCTGCAGAAGTATGTTAAAGACTTCCGGGTGAGCTTTCTCGATTTCGTCAAAAAGCACAACGGAGTATGGCCTATGACGAATTATTTCGGTAATGGTTCCACCTTCTTCGTGACCGACATATCCTGGAGGAGCTCCGATTATTTTGGAAACGCTGTGTTTTTCCATAAACTCGGACATATCAATTCTTATAAGAGCTTTCTCGTCGTCGAACATAAACTGGGCTAGGGCTTTGGTCAGCTCCGTCTTTCCAACTCCGGTCGGACCAAGAAACAAAAAGGATCCGATCGGTCTTTGCGGATCGGCAATGCCGGCGCGACTTCGTTTTATGGTATCTGCAATTTTCTGGACCGCATCGTTTTGACCGACAATTCTTTTCTTCAATTCCTCTTCCATACGGTTTAATTTCTCGGCTTCCTCTTCAAGCATCCTAGTGACAGGAATACCAGTCCACTTTGAGACAATAGTGGCAATATCGTTTTCGGTGATTTCTTCCTTCAAAATTCTTCTCGAACTTTGCAGTTTTTTTAGCCTTTTTGTTTTTGTTTCCAAATCTTTCTCAAGAGCTGGAATCTTGCCGTATCTTATTTCAGCGGCCAGAGACAAATCGGACTTGGCCTCAGCCAGTTCTGCTTCACGACGAAGTTCCTCCAATCTTTTTTTGATTGTTTTTATATCATTGACCGTATCTTTTTCGTTATTCCATTTTAGCTCAATTTCGCTGATTTCTTCCTTGAGGTCTGCGATAGATTGGGAGATGGTTTTAGTTCGAGTTTTGGACTTGGCATCGGTTTCTTTTTTCAAAGCTTCCAATTCTATCTGAAGTTTGATGATTTTTGAGTGGGCATTTTGCAGAACCAGCGGTTTATTTTCAAGAGAAATTTTGAGAAATGAGGCTGATTCATCAATAAGATCAACTGCTTTGTCAGGCAAAAATCTGTCGGTAATGTATCTTGCGCTTAAATTAACCGCAGAAACTATGGCTTCATCCGTTATCCTGACTCCATGATAAAGTTCGTATTTTTCTTTCAAACCGCGCATGATTGTTATGGCATCTTCAACACTTGGCTCGTTAACATAAACCGGTTGGAAGCGTCTTGAAAGAGCCGGATCTTTTTCAATATGCTTTTGGTATTCCTTGAGTGTGGTCGCGCCGATAGCCCGGAGTTCCCCGCGAGCCAAAGCCGGTTTTAACATATTTGAAGCGTCAAGCGACCCCTCGGCTGAACCGGCTCCGACAATAGTATGAATCTCATCAACAAAAAGAACTATTTTGCCGTCTGATTTTTCCACTTCTTTCAAAATATTCTTCAATCTCTCTTCAAATTCTCCGCGATATTTTGTGCCGGCGATTAAAAGTCCCAGATCAAGTGAGACCAGCTCTTTGTCCCGTAAAGACTCCGGCACTTCGCCCATGGAAATTCTGGTAGCCAATCCTTCAACGATGGCTGTTTTGCCCACCCCAGCCTCACCAATCAGTATTGGATTATTTTTCGTTCGTCTGGAGAGAATTTGGATAATCCGGGAAATCTCATCATCGCGGCCAATAACAGGGTCAAGTTTGTTTTGGCTGGCAAGTTTGGTCAAATTTCTCGTGTATTTTGAAAGAGTTTTGAATTTTTTCGGAGTTTCTACCTCTTGCCCTTTTGAACTTCTTATTTCCTCCAAAACTCGAATAACCGCGTCCTTGCTTATCTTAAATTTCATAAGCAAATCCCTAGCCACGCTTGGCACCTCAATCAAAGCCAAGAAAAGATGCTCTGTAGAGACAAACTGATCGCCCAAAAGAGAAGTCTGCTTACCCGACGTTTCTATGGTTTGAGCCAGCTCCGGAGTAAGATACATCTGGTATGAGGCCGAGAGCGTTTGGCCCGATTCAGCGCCCTCAATCGATTCAATCAGAGAGTCGGACAAAAGCATCGTGTCTATCTGCATTTTATCCAATATGGAAGTGACCACGCTTTCCTCCTGAAAAACCAGGGCAGTCAAAAGATGCAGTGGGCTGACATGATTTTGCCCTCGTTCAATGGCCAGTTCATGGGCTTTTCGTATGGCATCCTTGGCTTTTGTTGTAAAATCTTTAAATGGTGGCATATTTTATGCTTATTATACCGTATTTTTAACCCGGGTCAAATTAAGGTGAAGTTATGGGGCTTTTGTTTCTGCAGGCGTCAAAGTAGCTATGTCTTTTTTTAGAGAAGCAATTGATGTGAAAGTTTTTGGCGCGTCTAGTGATAATTGTATACCAATTACGTCTCCGGAAAGATTGAAAATCGGACCGCCGGTCACTAAATCTTTTGAAGCCAGATCTGTTTCAATGCTTGTTAAAATTTTTGCGGTAGTTGTGCCCACACTAACATCTTTCATCATGAGAGAAACCACTCTGCCTACCATGACGGCATTGGCAGTTTTCCCTCCAAGGCCAATAACAGTCTGTCCAAGTTTCGGTTCAACATCAGAAAAAACGGCCTGGGAAAATGTGTAGGTGCTTTTTTCAGGCAAGTTTGCTTTAAATAAAATAAAATTTGTTTGTTTTTCCGGATCTAAAGGAGTCAAATCAAGTTCAGTCTCGTCACTCATCGTGGCAATATATTTATTTTCTGAAACAATCACTTTTCTGTCTGAGCTGATTTTTCCATCCTTGCCAACAACCAGCCCGATTCCGTAAAAAATGCTTGTGCCCGAAACAGAATCCTTTTCGTTTATACGTACGATACTTTTTATATTTTTGTTTATAGAATCAATAATCAAATCTTCTTCTTTGACAATAACCGTTGTCACTTCCTTCGGCCCTGGCGCAATAGCTCCCGGCGTAACAGTTTCAATGGTTTTTTCAACAATACGGTTTATATTTCTGGTAACCTCAAGCGGGGCTTCTTGCAATAAAGAGACAGTAATAATGCCCGTGGCGATTGAGGTGACGAAGCTGACTAGGAGAGTCAGCAGAATAATTTGATTTTTATTTAGATCTTCCATGTGTAGAATGTTAACATAAAATCTTTTACTCACCAATACCTTTTCAGAGACACTCGCCTTTCCAGCGAAAGGCTCACTTAATTCTCCCCCTCCTCAGTTTCTAGAAACTGAGGAGGGATGCGGATGCTCTGAAAAGGTATTGGTTCGACGAGATTTTGCTTTATTATTTTCTTCAAAGCGACAATCAAATAATCAATGTCACCTTTTTTACTGTCTCTACCTAAAGTAAAGCGTAAGCTTGATTCTTTGCACTCTGTCTTGCCCAAACTCTCTACGACGTAAGAAGATGAATCTTCTTTCAAAGTTCTGCAGGAAGACGAGTAGGAAGCGCAAACCCCGAGAACATCCAAAGATATAACGGCAAATTCGGCATTAAGCCCGGGGAAACAGATGTTTACGTTATTTGGCAGACGCTCATCTGCTGAACCGTTCAAACTGGCCTTTGGAAAATTTTTTAGAATTTCTGTTATCGCGTAATCTCGAATAATTTTCAATCTTTCCGATTCTCTCTCCCTCATTTCATCGGCCATTTCCAAAGCTTTGGCAAAACCGGCAAAAGCAGGGATATTTTCTGTCCCGCTTCGCAACCCCTTTTCCTGGCCACCTCCAAAAACAATCGGCATAGTTTCAACACCAGATTTGACATAAAGAATTCCAGACCCCCTTGGACCATATATTTTAATGCCGTCCAAAGTCATCATATCAACGCCAAGTTTCAGACAATCAACCGATAAGTAAAGTGGAACCTGGCAAGAGTCGGTGTGAAAATATGGCCAAGTACTATTCTGGCGTTTAATTTTACGCCTGTATTCTTGTATTATTTTACTAATTTCTTTGATTGGCTGTATCGTACCAATTTCGTTATTTGCGTACATCACGCTTACCAAAACCGTATTTTTCTTCAAAGCCGCGCGAATGCTGTTAGGATTAACCATTCCTTTCTCATCAACTGGAATGTAGGTTACTTTCCCGCCACGTCTTTCAATTTCCTTAAACACTTCTAGAACTGATGGGTGTTCTATGATTGTTGTTACAAAGTGGGGAGCAAAATTACCCAACTTAGACATCCGATGTCCAAGTTGAGCTTCGAAAACTCCTAAAAGTGCCAGGTTATTCCCTTCTGTCCCACCACTTGTAAAAACAATGTCATTTTTCCGACAGTTCAAAATCCGAGCAATCCTTTCTCGCGACCCATTTAGTAATTTTTTTGCCTCCAGTGCCTCGGTATATAACGCTGATGGATTAGCAAATTGGACAATTTTGTGCGACCGCATTGTTTTGTCCACTTCTGGCGCAATAGGTGTGGTGGAAGCATGGTCTAAAAATATCCTTCTCCGCCAGAGGCGGCTCAGCTTCTGGCTGATTTTCCTCAAAAATTTCATACACACATCATACTTGGTTTTTTGCAAAAAACAATAAAATATGCAATAATAACTGGATGATTTTTGATCCATTATATGTTACATACGCGCTCTTGGGATTAATTGTAATACTTATTGGTTGGATCATAAGACTTGAAATAAAAATGGGAAGATTTCTTAAAGGCAAAAATGGGAAGTCGTTGGAAGATTCAATTGTTGTCGGCCATAAAAATCTGGAAGCGTTGAATGAATTCCAAAAAGCAGCCGTTGAACATTTTTTAGACATTGAAAAAAGATTGAAACGCAGTATGCAGTCGGTTGAGACCATTCGCTTTAATCCTTTCAAGGGCACGGGTGATGGCGGCAATCAAAGCTTTTCAACTTCTTTTTTAAACGAAAACGGAGACGGGGTGGTCATTTCCAGCTTGTATTCACGAGACAGAATTAGCCTCTTTTCCAAACCACTTTCAAAATTCGAAAGCAATTTTGAATTAACTGGTGAAGAAAAAGGGGTCATAAAGGAAGCAAAAGGAAAGCTTGGATAAATTTTTACTTTTTAATTTAAAATTTTTAATGAATTTTTAATGATTCAATTTCTAAAAATTAAAAATTACAAAATTAAAAATTGGATACGCGCAATTCGAATTAACTATTATGATACCCCAAAATTCCAAAAAAATAATAGTTCGTCCGCCTGTCGTAGCTATAATGGGGCATATAGATCATGGCAAGTCAACTCTGCTTTCATATATTCGCAAAAATAAAGAACCTCTCGATGAAGCTGGTGGTATAACTCAGCACATTTCTGCATATGAAGTTGAGCATATTGCAAAAGATGGCAAAAAGCATCCGATAACTTTTATAGACACTCCCGGACACGAAGCCTTCGGCGGCATCAGAAGACGCGGAGTGAGCGCGGCTGATATTGTGGTGCTTGTGGTCTCGGCAGAAGATGGGGTAAAACCGCAAACCCTTGAGGCTTTTAATCTTATAAAGGAGAGTAAAACTCCATACCTAGTGGCAATCACAAAGATTGATAAACCGGAAGCCAATCTGGAGCGAACAAAACAAAGTCTGGCTGAAAATGAAATATATGTTGAAGGATATGGCGGAGATATCCCATCTGTCTCCGTTTCTTCAAAAACCGGTCAAGGTATAGATGATTTGCTTAATATGATTCTCCTTGTGTCAGAAATGGAAACACTTAAAGGCGACTCGCATGCACTGGCTGAAGGCGTCATTATAGAAAGCAACCGTGACATTAAAAAAGGTATTTCTGCGACCTGCATCATCAAAAACGGTATGATTGAGAAAGGAATGTTTATTGTTTCTGGAACGGCATCGAGTCCTGTCAGAATTATGGAAAATTACCTTGGGAAACCGCTGGACAATGCCACATTTTCAAGTCCGATAAAAATAATCGGCTGGGATGAGTTACCTCTAGTCGGAAACGGTTTCAAAGTTTTCAAAGAGAGGGAGTTGGCCCGAGAACAAATTAAAAAGGCAAGAGAAACTGAAACAAACAACGGTAACATAACTTCAAATGGAAGCGGGGCTTCAACTTATTGTATTCCGCTTATTCTCAAAGCAGACACGGGTAGCAGTTTGGAAGCAATTATTTCGGAGATTAAAAAGTTAGCAACGGATAGAGTTTGCGCCAAAATTATTTTTTCCGGCATTGGAACAATAGGCGAAAGTGACGTTCGTCAAGCAAGCGGAAAAGAAAAAGCTGTAATTGTCGGCTTTAGTGTAAAAGTTGATTCCCCTGCCAAACATCTGGCAGAACGCGATGAAATAGTGATAAAAACATTTGATATTATATACGAGATGAATGAATGGGTAAAAGAAACTTTAGCCACAAAAATTCCAAAAGAAAAAGTGCTGGAATCCATTGGTAGAGCAAAAATTTTGAAAATATTCAGCAAAGTAAAAGATAAGCAAATCGTAGGTGGAAGAGTAGAAAAAGGAAGTGTTACTGTTGGTGCTCAAGTAAAAATCCAGAGAAGGGAAGTTGAGATTGGGGAAGGAAAAATCAGGGAACTTCAGCAGCAAAAAGTGACAACTGCTGAAGTGAAAGAGGGAAGAGAATTCGGGGCACTTATTGTTTCAAACATAGAAATTGCCCCCGGGGATTACATTGATAATTTTATAATTACAGAGAAATGAGTACGCGTGATAAAAGAATAAAGGAAATATTACACGATTTGGGCGCTCGTTTTTTATCGCTAAATAGTAATAAATCTTCTTTGCTGACAGTTACAAATGTGGAATTAACAAAAGATGAAAAACGTGCTACTATTTTCTTTACGGTTTTTCCGGAAAATTTTGAAAAAACGGCCTTAGAATTCGCTAAAAGAAAACGCAGTGAATTCAAGGAATTCATCAAGGAGGAGTCAAAATTAGGCCGAATACCTTTTTTAGATTTTGCTATAGATTCCGGCGAAAAAAACCGTCAAAGAATAGATTCGCTCTTAAATCAATAAGGTGCGGTAGCCAAGACAGCAAGGCAAGAGTCTGCAAAACTCTTATGCGGCGGTGCAAATCCGCCCCGCACCTCAATGCTCGGATGGCGGAACAGGTATACGCGCACGACTTAAAATCGTGTCCCGTAAGGGATGTGGGTTCGATCCCCACTCCGAGCACCATAGATAGGACAGAGGTAGAATTAGAATTTTTTTGATGGGCTTCCTCATAGGAAGCCCATTGATTTTGAGCCACGCCGCGCGCTTCGCGCGATTTTAGTGTGAGGTTGGAGCCGAAGATTTTTTGGAGGGAGATTTTTTTGGAGGGGAGGTCGTCCGTTTTTTGTATTTCATCAAGACGCGAAGCGTCGTTTATCCACTCTCTCATAGGTTGGAGCCAACCGGCGGCGTTCCGTTCAAGACGAGTTATCTGCTCCTCCGTGGTCTTCCGGTCGGACATAAGCGCACGCTTCCTCAAAAGGTAAGCGTCGCGGTCTATGTCCTGTTCAATATAGAGGTCGGTAAGACGGCTAACTCCGCCGTCTATATCGGCCACCTTTGCCCGTAGGTCTTGGACGGACGCCGCCGCCACGCTTTGGGCTTCCTTCTCGTCTTTGTCGGCCATAAGCAACATAGCTTTGGCGTATTCTTTGGGAAGCACAAAGCGGGCAAGCAGATTTGATAACTGCCCGCTTAGTTCTTCTTCTCGGATATAGGGTTGGGAGCAACGGCCTTTTTTCTTGGTGCAACGATAATATATGTAGCGGTGGATATTGCCGTTCTTCTGCTGTTTGGTTATCGCTTCGGCGGTAATGGAACACCCGCACTCGCCGCATTTCAAAAGTCCGCAAAGGACTTGCGGGTCTTTGATTGCTTTTTGCCCTCTCCCCCGTATTTTTATGACTTCTTGAACGCGGTCAAATAATTGTTTGGAAACAATCGGCGTATGTATGCCGTGATAAATTTCTCCGCCGTATTGGTAGTCGCCGTAATAAAAGGTATTCGTGAGAATCTCTTTTATCGTATCTTTTTTAATGGGCTTATTGCCGTTGCTATTCCAACGCTTAATCTTTTTGGTTCGTATGCCCCGTTCGTATAGGAACATAGATATATCCTCCAAACGAGATTTATTCTCGGCGTATAGTTCATACGCCGCCCGTATAATCGGGGCTTTCTTTCTATCAACATCAATTCTCTTGGTTCGTGGGTTATTCTGATAACCGATTGGAGCGACACTCGGAAATTCTCCGCGTCGTGCTTTTTCGTGAAGTCCGCGTTTGGTGTTCGCGCTCAAATCAATAATATATTGATTAGCCATTCCGAACTCAACGGACATCATCAGAATGTTGTCCGTCGGTTTGTAGCTTCGTTCGTGAGTTTGGATATGAGCGATAATGCCGCGTTGTAACATCCAACTTATCTGCCCGCCGTCCACTGGATTGCGAGCCAAGCGGTCAAGTTTCCAGCAGAGGATGCCCTGCGCTTCGCCTTTCTCTACCCGTTCCATCATCTCGTTAAAAACGAGGCGTCCGGGCATTTTTGCCGATTGCTTTTCCACGAACTCGCGGACGATGGAAATATTTTGCTCTTTCGCCAACGCCCGCAAGACGGCAAGTTGGTCCTCAATAGACCGGACTTGCTTGTCTTCAACATCGGTGGATTTACGGGCGTATAAGAAATAATTGTTCGTCATAGTTTTTATTTGTTTGCGAAAAAGGTGCTATAATGGTTATGTAATTGAGAGAGTGCTTATATTGTAATACTATCATAAAGCATAGTAAATAACTACTATATGTTCAAGAGGTCAACCATTTCCGAGAATATTAAGAAATACAGAGCTAAACTTGGTATTTCCCAAGATAGACTTTCCAAGCTTTCCGATGTTACCTACAACACGATTATTAAGATTGAATCGGGGGCGACTTCTAATCCCCGCGTTGAAACATTAAAGAAAATCTCTGACGCTCTTAGGGTCGGAATTGACGATTTGATGAAATAAAATTATGGC
>Ga0155973_118_pt1 | contig 14601 bp, 16 predicted proteins | sample RifCSPlowO2_02_FD_107627 | JGI IMG/M metagenome (GOLD analysis project Ga0155973, IMG submission 107627) | Candidatus Zambryskibacteria bacterium RIFCSPLOWO2_02_FULL_39_26 | reverse complement strand
TGTTAGTTTGGAAGAAGAGGTAGTGGAGGAAGATGCGATAGAAGCAGAAGTGGTGGAAGTTTCCGAAGAGGTTGTTACAACAGAGGAGGTTATAACCGAGGAAGTTGTGGGAGAGATTGCGGGAGAAATTATTGAAGAAGAAACAACTGGAGAGGAGGCTGTTACGGAGGAAGTTCCTACAGAAGTTCCGGCAGAAATGACAGAGACTGAAGGAGTGGTAGAGGAAGTAGTAGAAACTCCGGCGGAAGTTCCGGCAGAAGTGGTGGAGACTGAAGTTGCTGAAAATGAAACCATTTCTGAACCAGTAGAAGCTCCAATATCAGAGGCAATAATAGAGACAGTCGCTCCAGAGGCACCTGTTTCTGAACCAATCATAGTTCCAGAACCTGTAGTGGAGTCACAACCCATTCCAACTCCCGAGCCAGCTCCAGAACCAGCACCTGCACCAGTAGAATCAGCACCGGCACCGGCGGAATAAAAATAATACTATGAAAAATTTTCTTAAAAAATTGATATTGCCGATAGCCATAATAACAATAATGGGTGGTTTTGTCGGTACCGCTTTTGCCCAAACTCCTTTGGATGTAGTTTTTAACCCTAATCCACTTTTTGAGAAACCCAACTTCTTGCCTGGTGATGAGACAAGCGGGGAAGTTACTGTGACCAATAATTCTGGCGCCAACCAGACTATACTGACCGAAGCCATCAATATTTTTGATGATGATAATTTCGGCAGTCTGCTTTATTTGGAAATATCCGGCGTCAGCGGAATTATTTATAACGACTCTCTGGAAGATTTCTTTGCCAACGCCGGCGAAGTTTCTCTCGGTCTAATTTCTGATGGAGAAACTAAAACTTTCACCTATACAGTTTCATTTATAGATTCAGACGATAATTCTTATCAAGGCAAAACTGTCGGTTTTGATATCTGTGTCGGATTTCAAGGCGGGACGATAAATTGCGGCGACACTGTTGTTGGTGGAGAGGAAGATACCGGTGGCGGGACGGGCGGTGACCCGGATGGAGGGGTTATTCCAGGCGGAGGCAGTGGTGGGGGCGGTGGAGGCGGGGGTAATGGACCGATAGCTCCGACAGCACTTATCATATTTAACGAGCAGGCACTTACAAGTGTAGATGAGTCTGGTACAGTTACAATAACTTGGGATACAAATCTTCTAGCAACAAGTCAGGTAGTTTACGGTTTGGCGCCGGGTCCATACACGCTTGATTTAAATGTACCTAACTTCGGCTATCCATTTGGCACGACAGAAGATCCAACTAAAGTTATAAATCACTCAATGCTTTTGACAGGACTCATCCCAGGACAAACTTATCTTTATCGTGTGGTTTCTAGAGCGTCGCCACCAACAGTAAGCGCTGAACATCAGTTTACAGTACCGCTTTTAGCTCAAGGTAATACAGGAACAGTTTTAGGTGTTTCTACAGGTAATAGTGGTGGCAATAATGGTAGCGGGTCAGTATTGGGCAGTTCATCAAACGGAGATTCTCCAAGCGGATTGGGAGAAACTTCAACTGCGGAGGATAGTTCAGGTTTAGATGAAAATTTAGCTTTGGCAGTAGTCAGTGGTTTTGGTGATTATTTTTCTCTTTGCAATTTAATAGCGCTTATTATTATAGTTATTATTTACTCAATTTGGAGATTGTGGTTAAGAGGTAAATACGAAAAAGAAGGTTTTTCAGAGGATCAAATAAAAAATAGATTTTTTGTATTTTTCAGTATTGCTCTGGCTTTAATTTTGATAATAGCTATTATTTTCGGTCAGCACTGTCCGCTACCTTTGATTGTGGTTTTAGTTGTCATATCCATCCTCGTATACATCTATAGAAAGTTAGTTTTGAAAAAATAGCACATAGATTTGCTGATTTCTCTTTTTTGTGATTTAATATAATCATGCTTAAATGGCTGAAAAAAGTTTTTATTCCGCACAAGCATAATGACTACAAACCGCACTTATTTAGAAAGGCTGGAGCAATCTTACTTTTTTCTCTAATCGTATTTTTGTTTGTTGCTACAATATCCGGCCCAATAGTTTTAAATCGTTTTGATTTGACCGCCCTTGTCCTACCAAAAGTTCTTGTGGATTATGCTAATGAAAATCGCGACATTGAAAATTTCAAGCATCTAGCCATCAGTCCCGTGCTTGAAAAGGCCGCCCAACTCAAAGCCAACGATATGGCGGAGAAAGGCTATTTTGCCCACAACAGTCCGGAAGGCAAAAACCCCTGGTATTTTTTTAGCCAAGCGGGCTACAGTTTTGCTTATGCCGGAGAAAATTTAGCCGTAAATTTTACAGATTCCGTTGATGTCAGCCTGGCTTGGATGGCTTCTCCGGGCCACCGAGCTAACATTATGAATGGCAATTTTAGCGAAATCGGTATCGCTACGGCCGAGGGGATGTACCAAGGCAGACCGACAGTTTTTGTCGTCCAACTTTTTGGCAGGCCGGTGGCAAAACAAGGAACTCCCAAAACAGTTACACCGGCGCCTAAACCAACCACTTCAACTGGCTTAACTCAAACCCCATCTCAAACTGTTTTGGCTGAAAGCGTGGCTTCTGAAATTACTGACCAGAATGGCAACAGCGAACTTTATGTTTCGGTTGAAAACATTACGGCAGAGAATGTTGCTACCACACCCGATACAACCTACTCTTCTTTCATAGAAAGAATAATCGTCTCTCCAAACAAAATTTTAAGTAGTGCTTATTTTATTCTGGCTCTAATCATTGTTATCGGATTGATTCTTCTGGTTTTTATTGAGATAAAACAACAGCATCCGCGGCTCATACTTATTGGTCTTGGATTACTTATTATAGTCATTGGACTTTGGTATATATACGAATTTGTGCTGGTTTCTCCAGTTCTGATTGTCTGATATAATGGTTGCCTATGAATGGGGAAATTGCGGTTTTTGGCGGAGGATGCTTTTGGTGTACCGAAGCCATTTTCAAAATGCTTAAGGGAATAAAAGATATAAGGCAGGGTTATGCTGGCGGGAATCCGTCAGCTGACGGAAAAAACCCTACATATAACACTGTTTGCACCGGAAAAACCGGTCACGCCGAAGTTATAAGAATAGAATTTGACCCGAAAATAATAAGTTTCCGAGAGCTTTTGTCGGTTTTTTTCAGTTCCCACGATCCGACTAGTCTAAATAGGCAGGGTCCGGATGTTGGCACGGAGTATCGGTCCATAATCCTTTTTACAAACGACAGTCAGAAAAAAGAATCGGAAAAATACATAAAAGAACTGAATCAGTCAAGTTTGAAAGGCCAAAGGATCGTAACCGAAATCAAACCATTGGAAGAATTTTATGAGGCGGAAAGTTATCACCAAGATTTTTACAATAAAAATAGGGAGGCAATGTATTGCCAACTTATCATAAATCCCAAACTAGAAAAAGCTCAAAAAGAATTTGCTGATTTATTAAAAAAATATGGATGAAGAAAAAATAAAGAAAAAATTAACACCAGAGGAATATGCCGTTTTAAGGCAAAAAAGCACAGAGGCGCCTTTTTCAGGTAAGCTTTTGCATGACAACAGGGATGGAGTGTATACTTGCAAAGTCTGCGGGCAAAGACTTTTCAGCTCTGACGCTAAATTTGACTCTGGCACGGGCTGGCCTTCATTTGACGAGGCTATACCGGGAAGTGTAAAGGAGTCTGTGGATGAGTCAAGTGGTATACACAGAATAGAAATAAGTTGCGCTGTGTGCGGGTCTCACTTGGGACATGTTTTTTCGGATGGTCCGACTAAAACGGGGAAGAGATATTGTCTCAACTCTATCTGCCTAGACTTGGAGGAAAACAAATAAAATAACCTCATTTGCGGTGTTTGTGCATAAGTTTCAGTTCATTCTGTTTAGACCTGATATAATTAGGGCAGTAGTTTACAACTTAATAATCTTTACATGAGAACACCGCAATTTTTACAGTCAATGTACCAGTTCGTTTTTACTGACAAAAAAATGTCTTGGTTATGGCTTATTGTTCGTGTCTATGTCGGTTGGCAGTGGCTTTTGGCCGGTTATGAGAAAATAATAAATCCGGCCTGGGTTGGAGATTCAACTGGGGCGGCAATAATCGGTTTTATTAAAGGAGCTCTAACAAAAACCGGTGGACTTCATCCCGATGTTTCACTTTGGTATGCCGGATTTCTTAAAGGCGCAGTGTTGCCGTATGCAACCACTTGGTCATATGCAATTACATATGGTGAATTGCTTGTTGGTCTCGGTCTCGTTGTCGGATTATTTACATCACTTGCCGCTTTTTTCGGCTTGTCTATGAATTTAAATTTTCTTTTTGCCGGTACAGTCAGCACAAATCCGCAACTTCTAGTCTTGGCTCTGTTTGTCATGCTGGCTCACAAAATTGCTGGCTTCATAGGTCTTGATTATTATCGGTTACGAAAAAACCGGTAATCCGAAGAACTTTTGAACAATTAATTTTGTCGGTTCTTCAAGTGCTACTCAGAGAACGGAGAACAGCAACATGTACAGAAAGAGCAACGCAACAAGGAGAGTTGCATAACCAAGGAAATGTAGAAGATAAGTCCATAGACCAACTAGGATTTCCTTGGTTAAGACCAAGTAATTCCAGGCGACTCTTTTGATCTGAAACCTAACTTGTATATCGATCAGAGCTATGGCAATGAATGCCACCAATACAAAAGTACTAAACCAGCGTACCGCTTTCAGCATGGAAACCTCCATGCCGGATAATAGCACAATTTTTAAACAAAATCACCCTAGCTATTTAGTTTAATTATTACATACTCTTATAACTCCAGTTTGCAAGTATGTAGTGAGTATGTTGTGGTAGATGTTGTGATAAAAGATTTATAGCATTAGTATCCGACCGCGTACTAATGCTAATAACTAAATGAGAAACAATATTGTTAATAAGAATTATTTTTACTAAATTTTAGTACGAAAAAGCCGGTAGTCGTATTGACCTGCCGGCGAGGGAATTGACCCTCTTGTGTTCTAGTTGACGTTGGAGACGAAACGCTTAGACGTCGGTTCCCGTGCGGGGTGCAGTGGCCGGTCTGGCCGAGCGCACTCGCTTGGGCTTGACCGACATCTCGAACGTGGCGCCGGTCATCTTGATCTCGGCGGTCGCCTCATCCACCTCAATGAGGCAGAACAATACACCACAATTCCGAGGGAAGTATAGCATAGTATAAATAAAATGTCAAATAGGTGATTTGACAAAAGAAAATGGATAGTATACAATAAGTCTATTGAGTCTTCTCACTACTTTAGTATAACTTTGAGATGAGGGGTCATAGAAATCCCGCACTCAATTCAACTTATGGATAGAAATACAAATCGAAGTTCACATTCGCGGATTTTCAAGCGACCAAGTTTTTCTAGCAGATCTGGTTATAGAAGTAGTTCTGCCCGCGCAGGTGGAAGAGGTTTTTCTAGTGTCAGGAAAAGTCGTGGTCATAGCAAGTACATTGACCCAAACAAATTCATAAACAGAGCAGTTATTACTGAAGAAGTGGCGCATTTTGTGCCAGAACATAAGTTTGCAGATTTTCTTATTGACGCACGCTTGAAAGCAAACATTATTTCCAAAGGTTACGTTACTCCGACTCCGATTCAAGATAAAGCTATTCCGCACGTACTGAAAGGACAGGATGTTGTGGGTATTGCTAATACAGGTACTGGAAAAACAGCGGCATTTTTGATTCCTCTTATTCACAAAGTTTTAAGTAAAGAAAAAGAAAATATTTTGATTGTAGTACCGACAAGAGAACTAGCTCTTCAAATACAAGAGGAACTACGAGGATTTATTGGTGGGATGAGACTTTATTCAGTCGTTTGTGTTGGGGGAGCATCTATCGGAAACCAGATGCGAGATTTGAGATATAGAAACGAGTTTGTTATCGGAACTCCGGGAAGAATAAAAGATTTGATAGAACGAAAAGTTTTAAATCTTTCGCACTTCAAAACAGTAGTACTAGACGAAGCTGACAGAATGCTGGATATGGGTTTTATAAACGATATTAAATTTATGATGGCCAAAATGCCAAAGGATCGCCATACACTTTTCTTTTCAGCCACTATGTCGCCTGAAATTTCTATTCTGATTAAAGATTTTCTAAAAAATCCAATAATGATTTCAGTAAAAACTGCCGATACTGCAAAAAATGTTGATCAAGATATTGTTCGTGTCAGTAGAGGAGAAAACAAACTGGATATTTTACACAGTATGCTCATGAAGCCAGACTTCAACAGAGTCTTGATTTTCGGCAGAACAAAACATGGAGTGGAAAAATTAACCAAGCTTTTAGTCGCTCGCGGATTTAGGGCAGAGTCAATTCACGGAAACAAAAATCAGTCAGGGCGACAGAGGTCACTGAAGTTTTTTAAAGAAGGTAAAGTACAAACTCTCGTTGCGACAGATGTGGCAGCAAGGGGACTGGATATAAGCGACGTATCTCATGTTATAAATTTTGATATACCAGCTACATACGAGGATTATGTGCATCGGATTGGCAGAACGGGACGGGCGGGCAAAAAGGGTAAAGCTTTTACCTTCGTTGAGTAGAACTTCCAATTTTCATAGATTTTTTGTGTTACAATAGCCAGATGGAATTTTTACTTGAGTTGATTATAACTGTTGGGTTTTGGGGTTACGGGATTGTTTTTCTCATAATTTTTCTGGAATCTTTTCCGCCGACCTTTTTTCTTCCCGGAGACAGTTTGCTTTTTATTACCGGTTTTCTGGCTTCTCAAGGGTACTTCAACATGGGTTTATTAGTCGGAGCCCTTTATATCGCTTCAATTCTTGGCTATATGTTTAGCTATGCTATGGGCCAGAAACTTAGAAATTTTATTCTTCGCAGTAATGATCGTTACTGGTTTAAGAAAAAACACTTGGATTATACGGAGGATTTTTACCGCAAATATGGCACAAAAACAATTGTTATTGGGCGTTTCGTGCCCATTGTCCGCTCTTTCAGCCCAACATTAGCTGGGGCGGTTCAGATGGATTACAAGAAATTTGTCCGTTTTGTTTTTGTTGGAGGTTTTCTTTGGACCGGCGGACTGACCTCAATCGGTTTTTACTTGGGTGGGGCAATCCCGCACGCCGAAAAATTTTTGACACCAATTGTTCTAGCTATTATTTTTGTTTCGCTTTTGCCGGTTATTGCCGAGTACGCTCTTAAAAAATATAAAAAACCATAGAAAATGAAAAAATTCAGGGAAACGACAAAAGATGCGCTATCTGTCAGCCAATATTTAGATAAAATAAACGTGGCACTCAAAAACGAAAGAGCAAGAATTATCGGCGAAGTTTCAAGCGTTGCCGAATATCCGGAGCGCTCATATTTATACTTTTCAATAAAAGACGGCAATGATCAAAGCACCATCAAATGTTTTATGTGGAAGAGAGATTTTCGCCTATCTGGAGTAATGATTAAAGATGGATTGGAAATAATAATTTCCGCTTATCCAAACGTTTACAAACCTAACGGAAGTTTGACTATGCAAGTTGAGACAATTGAACTAGTCGGTCAGGGCGCCTTGCAGATGGCCTATGAAGAATTGAAGAAAAGGTTGACTTTGGAGGGGCTCTTTTCAATGGAGCGAAAAAAAGAAATTCCCGCCCTACCTCGAAGAATCGGAGTTATCACTTCTCATTCGGGCGCTGTTATAAGTGACTTTCTAACGAACATTGGCAAATTTGGCTTTGAAATACTTTTTGTTGACTCAAAAGTTGAAGGGCAAGATGCTATAAAAGACTTATTATTAGCCATTAAAACACTAAAAAACAAAAGTCTTGATGTTTTAGTTTTAATGCGAGGAGGAGGCTCGCTGGAGTCATTTTTGGCTTTTAATAACGAAGTTTTAGTCAGGGCCGTTGCTGATTTTCCGGCGCCGGTTTTGACAGGCCTTGGGCACGAAAAGGACGCCCCCCTAGTTTCTTTGGCATCGGATAAAAATGTCTCCACGCCCACGGCTGTTGCAAATATGTTGAACTCCACTTGGATTGAGGCACGGTATAAAGTGAATTTGTCAGAAGAAAAAATATTATCAAATTTTACGACACTTTTGGAGAGGTTTAAAAAAGCCGAAGAAACTTTGCTTCGCTCGGTTCCACAAATCGGTTTTGCTATAACTAGGATTAAAGAAAATATTTTTCAAGTTGCCAAAAATCTACTTCAAGGTTTTAGCCTAGTGACAGCTAATTTAAATGATGCGCTAAAACAATATGCAAAAGTTATAGAATTATCAAACCCAGAAAGGCAATTAACGCATGGTTACAGTATTGTCAGATCCAAAGGCAAAGTGGTGCGATATGTTGCTGATGTGAAAAGCGGGGATAGCATGGAGACTTCCGTTTCTGATGGTATAATCAAATCAAAGGCAATATGAAAGTCAAAAAAACGCAGACAAACCCACACACTAACATTGGTATCGTCGGGGTTACCAACAGTGCAAAACATAATGCCAATGTTAGTGTGCGGGTAAACTTAAACGAGACTTTGAAAAAACTGTCCCAAATAGTTTCCTGGTTTGAGTTGCAAACAGAGTTGGATGTGGAAAAGGGTTTAGAAAATGTAAAAGAGGGAGCGGCCCTCATTAAAGCTTCCAGGGAGCGGCTTTCCGAGATAGAAAACGAATTCAAAGAGATAAAAAAAGAAATTCAAAAACCTTAAACTATTATTCTATTTTTATTCCGGAACTCTCCAAGTTTTTGTGGGTAAATTTTATTCCAATGCGCACCGGAGCGTTGCGTATGGTTTCTATTATCTCATTTTCATCATCGGTTATTTTGTACAGTTGCAAATCTTCCGGCTCAATGGAACCGCGGGTCAGCATTTCTTTTTTTATAAATTCGTCAAGTGGATTCCAAAAATCACTGCCGACAAGTATTATCGGCACATATTCTATTTTTTTGGTTTGAACCAAAGTCAATATCTCAAAAAATTCATCAAAAGTGCCGTATCCGCCGGGAAAGAAAACGAAAGCCTCCGCCGAAAAACCCAAACAGACTTTTCTACTGAAGAAATAATAAAAATCCAGATTTTTGGTTAAATATGAATTTTGAATCTGGTGGTGAGACAGTTCTATGGTCAGGCCCAAAGAATCTCCTCCGGCTTCGTAAGCTCCTCTGTTGGCCGCCTCCATTATGCCCGGGCCTCCTCCGGTGAAAACGGCATATTTTAAATCATTGACTATCCGAGCTCCCAAAGATCTGGCTTTTATGTAAACGAGATCCTCTTCTTTCCAGTGATTCCCGCCGAAAATTGTTACTGATTTGGGGTAGTGGCGGAGGAAATTGAAACCATCAGTGAATTCTTTGGCTATAAGAGAAACTCTATCAACGGTCGTGTCGTGCAACTCCAGCTTGGTTAATGGCTTAAAATCTATTCTTTTGGATGGCAGATTTACTATTTTTTTATGGGACATAGAGCTATTTTACTGTGATGACGACATATTCGCAAGGACTTAGTTGGTTTACAGTTTTAAGTCGTTTATGTACAATATAAAGGAGTCAAGATAATTCGTAGTCATTCGTATTATTCGTTAATTCGTATATAAAATTTATGAGGACATTAAGCACAAAAGAATGGGTTGCGGTTGTCGTAGCTCTTTTTGTAATCGGTTTCTTTTTCTTGTTTGGCCAAAGTTTGATTTCTTTTTTTACTGGTGGTCAGTCTAATATAAACGTCATGACACAACAAAAAGTTTCTATTCAGGATACTCTGGTTGGGACGGGGGACATTGCTGGTGCGGGAGACAGAGTAACTGTTCACTACACAGGACGATTTATTGACGGGACGATTTTTGATAGTTCTCTGACTCGTGGCGAGCCTTTCCAATTTATTTTAGATGTCGGACAAGTTATCAAGGGTTGGGACGACGGAGTGGCTGGGATGAGAGTGGGAGGAAAGAGAATTTTGTCAGTTCCGCCGGAGCTGGGATATGGGGCTAATGATTATGGGCCAATACCGGGAGGATCAACTTTGATTTTCGAAATAGAACTTTTGAAAGTGGAAAGATAAAAAATTTCAAATTTCTAATTTTCAATTTCTAAACAAAATACGGCTCAATTAAGCCGTATTTTTGTGCTCAAAATGCCTAAAATTTTCCATACAAATTAAATTATATGGTGTTCGGATTCAAAGGTAAATTTCCATTGAAGGTCGCAATTGTCTAACTGGCGCGGATCTCGGCGTTGGGTTCTGGAGAGGTTTCACCTCTCCAGAATTTCCCCAGAGCTGGCCTTCAGAAGAGCCTCACGGGGAAAACATCCCGTTCAGAGGGTCCACTCTTCGTCTGGTAATTGCCGGATGAGTTGGACCTCTTCGGCGAAATGTTCTTTGAGTAGGCCTGGAAAACCTATTCACAGGATCCAGATAGTGATCCACTGGCCCTCCGACAAAGTTTTCGCGAAAGCGAGACAGAGTCGGAGGGTTCTTTTTTTAAATTTATAATGCTAATCTGAACTTATTCGTATGTTCAACTTCAAAATTCATAAAGAACTACCCAATGGTCTAGGTCGTGTGGGAACAATCAGCACACCTCATGGTGACATAGAAACTCCGACCTTTGTTGTCGTGGGGACAAAGGGTACAGTCAAGTCTCTTACTCCGGAGCAAATTAAAGAGGCCGGGGCTCAAATTGTTCTTGCCAATACATATCATCTTTATCTTGAACCCGGGGACGAAATGGTTAAAAAGATGGGAGGTTTACACAAAATGATGAACTGGAATGGGCCGATTATGACAGATTCCGGCGGCTTTCAAACTTTTTCACTTGGTGTGGCTTATAAATACGGCATAAGTAAGTTTATCGCCGCTTCAGTGCCGCCTATTGAGATGGTAGAGGAAGCTTATGACAAATTGCGACAAAATAAAAAAGCCAAAGTGACGGAAGATGGCGTAGAATTTCAATCCATAATAGATGGTAGTAAACATTTTTTGTCTCCCGAAAAATCAGTAGAAATTCAACATAATCTTGGCGCGGATATTATTTTTGCTTTTGATGAGTGCACTTCTCCTCACGCGGGCTATGAATATTTAAAACAATCTATGGAAAGAACTCACCGCTGGGCCAAGCGCTCCCTAGATTGCCATTCTCGTATTCTTGAGAATATGAGAATGGCTGGGCCGGCGATTTTTGGAATTGTTCAAGGTGGCAGAGACGAGAGTTTGCGAAAGGAAAGCGCTAGATATATTAGCTCACTTTCATTTGACGGATTTGGTATAGGGGGTTCGTTTGAAAAGGAGGATATGGAAAAAGCTGTCGGGTGGGTAAACAAAATTCTACCAAAGGAAAAGCCACGACATTTACTCGGAATAGGCGAGCCATCGGATCTTTTTATGGCAGTTGAGAAAGGTTGCGATCTTTTTGATTGTGTTTCTCCAACTCGGATTGCCAGGAATGGCGGGATTTACACCAAGGATGGGCAGATAAATGTTACCAATAAAAAATACAGAGAAGATTTACAACCGCTTGATCCGGGATGCAAGTGCTATACTTGCCAGAATTTTTCTCGAAGCTACATTACTCATCTTTTCCGGACAAAGGAAATTTTGGCTTACACCCTTTCTTCAATTCACAATATTTATTTTATAACCAATATCGTCTCTAGAATGCGGGAAACTATATTGTCCGGTAACTTTGAAAATTACAAAAAAGAATTTCTAGGAAGATATTATAAAAATTAACCTTGTATAAAGGGCTAGTCAATCTTATTTTTTGTTGGAGATAAAAGGCGGTTGGTGAAAAACTTTGAGAAACAAATAAAAAGTTTCGCAAAGTCTTGGGAGTTTGAAAAGGCTAACATTGCTAAACTTACATTATTTACCTTAAACTATATTCAAATCATCTTTCTCATTTATACAAGGTTCCACCTTGTATGGAGGTTGAATGTACAAGGGATTTTTGACAGATTTGATTTTTTATTTTGTATCACAAAATATTCTTGACACGAAAAAGTTTAAGGTATAAGCTAGCAATCTACGGATGGGGGATGTTCTTTGCGAGCTTAAGGGGTACTAGGAACTGTGCTGATGGGTTGCCAGAGGGATTATCTTGCAACTTGGTGAAAACCAATAATCAGTTGGAGGAGCAATCTTCCTTCAGGGCCCACTGCAAAGTGAGTCGAACTGAGCAGTTCTGATGTATCACCAACTTTTCGAAAAATTGAGTCTCGAGATTAATCTCCGAAATCCAAGGAGATTCTCGCAGAATTCAAATGTCGTCTGGAGTTGCGGGTAGGACATACCGTAACTGGTTTGTAGCCACCAGAAGGCTAGAGAAGTTGATCCCCACGCTTGGGCGCCGAAGACTGTTCCCACAGTCGATGGCAAAAGCGTATTCAGTGGAGAAGCAATTCTCCTTTGGGGCACACAACAGTGTGGCCAAGAATGCACGGTATCAGGGAGCTGGGAAAAACCACCGCAATTAGATCGACAAGCGTAAGCTAGTCGAACGAAATTAAGGTGGAATAACCCAACCCCCTGATCTGAGCGAATCTCCAAGTCTCGTTTGAGAACAAAGCAAAGCACGTTCTCTCCCGGGGCTTTTTTGTTATATAAAAATTGAGAGTTGAAAATTTTAGATGTATAATGACAGCATGATTACTTTACCTTCCTCGCTTCGCATAGGAGTTATCCGTGGAGGGGTATCTCCCGAATATGAGTCGTCACTTAAGTCTGGCGCCAATGTTTTAAAAGACTTGTCGGAAACTCACAAACTTCTGGATATTTTTATTTCACAAGATGGGATTTGGCATATGCAGGGAATGGAAAAATCGCCAGAGCGTATTTTGAAAAATGTGGATGTTATTTTTAACGCACTTCACGGGACTTGGGATGAAGATGGTGAGGTTAAAGAAACGTTAGATAGGTATGGAGTACCGTGCACTGGTTCAGGTAAGTTTTCTTCTGTGTTTGCACAAAATAAATGGATGGTTAAGGATAAGATGAAAGCTCTAGGCATAAAAACACCAGTATACGCAGTAGTGAGGAGATCAAATGATATAGGTCTTAAAGCACAGGAGATTTTCAATTCCATCCCGCACCCACTTAGGGTTTTACCAGCAAATGCGGGGTCGGGCGAGAAAGTATACAAAGTTAGTTCATTTAGAGAACTTTTAACAGCGCTGGAAAATATTTTAATAAAATATGATATAGCCCTCGTCGAGGAATTTATCGCAGGTGAAGATGCTTCTTGTCTAGTTACAGAAAATTTCAGAGGTGAAAATGTTTATGCTTTTCCACCAAATCGTGTTTTAAGTAAAGAAGAAAAAAAGACTATTGAGGATATTGCAAAAAAAGTTCACAAGGAACTAAACCTAAGTCATTACTCAAGTTCAAATTTTGTAGTTTCACCACGAAGGGGAGTTTATTTTTTGGAAGTTAATAGTTTGCCTAGACTACATAAAGGTTCTGAAATCCTCAATCCTTTGGCATCTGTCGGTGTATCAGTAAAAGAATTTTTTAACCATATATTAAATCTTACTTTGAAAAGAGTATAGTTTTGTGTTAGTATCGTCCGTGGAGAGGTGAATTGATGGTCAAAGTTCTTCAGAAAATCGTGTTCTACACCCTCACATTTCCCATTGCTGGATATGTGTTGGGAGGACTCAGCCAGTTGGCTAGATTGACATGTCTATTTAAGGTGGAGGGAATGGAAAACTTTCCCAACGAGAGTGGAAAAATCATGTTGGTGTCTAACCACCCCAGCATGACAGAAACTTTCATTCTTCCTGGGCTTTTCTTTCGACACTATGTCTTTCGGCCCAAACACGGACCGTGGGTGCTAGCCGGTTCTAATCTCTGGCGAAGTCCTATCTATTTTTTGCCCATGTGTGTTGCTTGGGGTCGTGTTATCACTGTGCTTAGAAAGCAAAAGCGTAAAGAGCGTAGTTTTGGTAGAGCAACCCCAGCATTTGATCCAGCAGTCAAGGTCCTGGAAGATGGGGGTAACATTTTCTTTTTCCCAGAAGGTGGGAGAACATGGAAGAGGGAAAAAGAAGGCAAGACTATCCTTTTCAGTGCAATAAAAGGAAGGAAACTTGCCAAACTTCGGCGTGGTGTGGCTCTTCTTGCTTCACAGCCCGGCGTAACTCTAGTTCCTGTGTGGGTGGAGTGGTCCACGAGAACGATTACTGTCGGAGAGCCACATACCTTCACAGATGTTCCGCAGAAAGAAATTATTTCGCGGATTGAACAAATTTTTCTCGAGCTTGCCGACAAGGTGGCTTGAGGTCACGACCCGACGAGCGAAAGTTCGTCGGGTCAATCTTTCTTCAAATTCGGAATTGTGGTCATTATACCAAAAAGTTCGGACTTATTTCCAGCAGAACCCCGACTGATGTACCGCGCGCGGAGCGCGTGGTGGCTCTGACCTAAATCGTACGCTCGACGAATCGCCCCGCCACCGCCTCGCTTCACTCGGCAACCCCGAAAGAAAAATCACTCCTTGCATTTCTGATTTAAGGAAAGAGTGTTTTTCTTTCGGGGTTCTGCCCTCGATTACTCGGGCAGTGTGGCGGGGCGAAATGCTGACGAGGCAAAGCAAAACTATTTTTGCGGGAGGAAAAGGATTTG
>Ga0155973_117_pt1 | contig 15609 bp, 15 predicted proteins | sample RifCSPlowO2_02_FD_107627 | JGI IMG/M metagenome (GOLD analysis project Ga0155973, IMG submission 107627) | Candidatus Zambryskibacteria bacterium RIFCSPLOWO2_02_FULL_39_26 | reverse complement strand
GAAGTTTTGGTTGATATTTTGAGAAACAGATTGCCGGATATGAGTGTCCGATTATCAACCAGTGGAGAAGATTCGGGATTGACTTGGAAGCAAGGCTTCCAAGTAGTTGAAGGAAATGAAAAGACCGCCTCCAGAATTCATTGGGGACGGCCTGTGAAGTAGAGCGTCAAGATGACACCCAGAGCAAACCCGATGATTGCTTGGCGATAATTCCGCCAGGACCATCGGACGAAAGTGTTGACTTGCTGGCGGATGAAACGCACCGCTCGACCAAGCATCCGCCGGTAACCAGCGTGGGCGCGTGGCCCGAATGCTTGGGCAAGAAAATCAAACCCGACAATCAGCACCGCGAACACGAGCAGGAAGTTAAAGAACTGGTTCATTGGACCCTCCGTCCAAATGTGTGGGAATCATATCCCATCAGAAAATTCAACAAATTTAAATCCTCTGATGGAAGCCGAATCGGATGATTCGGCTTGGCTCTGACTTCTCCAGAGCTGATAAGAAGTGTTCGTATTTAGCCCAACACCTAAGGCACTTGGTGCTACGATGCCATCCGGTAATCCACCTCCGGGTATCGATCCATCAGCTCCTCGGCCTCCTCCACTCGTCCCTGACAGACGAGATAGTTGAAGCGGGCTTTGATGTCCTCCGGCGTCTCGCGCCGAAGGGGGTTGAGAGCGACTCGGCGAGAACCGAGGACAACGGAAATGTGTGTCTGTGGCATGAGCCACCTCCAATTTTTATTGTATCATAGATGGAGTTATCTGTCAATCTAAAAATTAGTTTTGTTGAAAAATGGCTAGAAATAAGCCTTTTAGAATAGCTATTATTACTTGCGAACAAAAGAATTCTATGATACGATTAATTTGATGTTTACGAAAAACAAGAAATCAAGAATTATGAAAGAGGTTCAGACGCACGAAAAAGACACTGGTTCTCCCGAAGTTCAAATCGCTATTTTGACACATCGGATTGATGAATTGGCCAAACATTTAAAGAAAAATGCCAAAGATAACCACTCTCGAAGAGGATTACTCCAGATGGTGGCGACACGAAAAGCTCACATGAAATATTTGGAGAAGAAAAATCCAAAGAGATTTAATGCTTTGAATAAAAAGTTGGGTTTGAAGAAATAAAGTAGTCAAAAGTTCTTAAAGTCTATAAAGTCCGTAAAGTAATTCTTACTGTATGTATTCTGCTTTATAGACTTTATAAACTTTCCCCTTTATACTTAAGTTATGTCAGTAATTAAACACAAAAATCAGAGAGTGGGTATTTTTATAGATACCCAAAATTTGTATCATTCGGCCAAAAATATTTACAACGCCAAAGTCAATTTCGGACAAGTGGTTAAAGAAGCCTTGGATGGTAGACAGCTTATTCGAGCCGTAGCCTATGTTATAACCACGGAATCCGGCGAGGAAAAAAGTTTTTTTGAGGCCCTTGAGAAAGTCGGAATTGCTACTAAAACAAAAAATCTCCAGATTTTTTCTGGAGGATCAAAAAAAGCCGATTGGGATGTGGGATTGGCGGTTGATGCAATAAAACTTGCGCCGAAATTGGACGCTATTGTTTTAGTGACCGGTGATGGAGACTTCGTGCCTCTAGTTGAATATTTACAAGTTAACGAAGGCTGCCAAGTGGAAGTGGTCTCTTTTGGAAGATCATCTTCAAGCAAACTTATAGAAACTTGTGATGATTTTATTGACCTTGATCTGGCCCCGCAAAAATATCTTATTGGCTATCGGGATAGGAGAGGCTCTCGTAGAGGACCGAAACCGACTGAATAATAGTCGGACGGACAAGGCTGAAAGAGTCACTCTCGGTTTCCGGGATGTGGCTTTTTTGTTACAATTAATCGGATGCCGCCTGAAACTCCAAAAGAAAAAGAAGAACACGTGCCCATCAAAGCCCTGCGCACATATCAGGGAGATGTGGAGGAAGCTTTGCAGAAAAACAAGTATTCCGCTACTACAATTTTGGTGGCTGAACAGGAACGAAAAGAACGCGCTCCCAGAATGTTAGAACCGGTAAACACCGAGGGGTGGAACAAGCTTTTTATTATTTTAGGATTTATTCTTTTATTCGTCGGTGTAATAGCCGTGGCTGGAGTTTATTATTTTAAATCCAACCAGAAAGTGGTTATTGATAAAACAACCAGAGCCTTGATAGCCTTTAGTGTAGAGAAAACTTTTTCTGTGGCCAGTTCTACAAGAGAGCAATTGTTTTCAAAGATTGTTTCTGAAAAACAAACTCTAAAAAGTCCCGTTAATTCGGTTTTATATTTAAATACGACAGCCAGTGACAATACTCCAGAAAATATTGGAAAAATACTAGAACTTTTGGCTCCGAGGATGCCGGCATCCTTGTCCAGAGCTTTTGAAAACGAATATATGGTCGGCATTTATTCATATGACATAAACGCCCCGTTTATCATTTTAACCACGAAAGATTTTGGAAGCAGTTATAGTGGAATGTTGAAATGGGAAAAGGATATAGTGACGGATTTGGGCAAAATTTTTGAGATTCCGATAAATTTTGGAGGAGTGACAGGATTTACTGATAAGGCTTTGAGAAATAAAGACCTCCGAGTACTAGTTGACTCTAACAATAAGACGCTGTTATTGTATTCATTTATTGACAAGAATACTTTGGTTATAACTAAAAATGAGGATATATTTAACGCCATTTTGGCCAAATATTTAGTCAGTAAAAACATTCGTTAACATAGTTTGTAAAATTTTACAGGGAGATCATCGTCTGCTACAATTCTAACATGGTTAAAAACACTAAACATTTTAAAGAAATGCTACTGAAAGAACTTTCTGTATTGGAAAGCGAGCTGGCCACTATTGGACGAAAAAACCCCGATAACCCGGCAGACTGGGAAACGATCAGAAAAGTAGACGGAATAGATACAGCTGAAGAAGGAGAGGTGGCCGAGGGGATTGAAGAATATGAAAATAATAATGCTGTATTAGCCCAATTGGAAATTCGTTTAAACGATGTCAAAAATGCTTTGGCTAAAATTGAAAAAGGAACATATGGCATTTGTGAAGTTTGCGGAGGAGAGATAGAAAATGACCGATTGGAAGCCAACCCGTCGGCCAAAACCTGCAAGAAGCATATGAATGCATAAATTTTAAGTTTTAAATTTTAAATGAATGTTTAATTTGGAAAATTTTAAAATTTGGATTTGATTTAAAATTTATAAATTAAAATTTTAAAATGGCCGTCTCAAAAATCTACAGCGCTCAGGCCACTCTCCTTTCCGCACAAATTATAGACATTGAAGTGGATCTTTCGCGAGGGTTTCATTCGTTTTCCGTGGTCGGCCTTGCCGACAAATCGGTTGATGAGTCCAAGGACCGCGTTTCGGCGGCCATAAAAAATTCAGGTTGGAAATCTCCTAAAAATAAAAATCAGAAAATTATCGTTTCTTTGGCTCCGGCAGATATCAAAAAGGAGGGGCCTATTTTTGATCTGCCTATTGCCTTGGGCTATTTGCTTGCTAGTGAAGAAATTGATGCTGAAACGGAAAACAGGATTTTTTTGGGGGAGCTTTCGCTTGATGGAGATTTACGCCCGATAAAAGGAGCCTTACCCATAACCCAAAAAGCCAAGAAGGAGGGTTTCAAAGAAATTTTTTTGCCTTTAGAAAACGCCGAGGAAGCATCAAATATTTCCGGCATAAAAGTTTACGGAGCTAAAACTCTTTTGGATGTAGTTAGACATATAAATACAAAAAGGATGGACCTTGAAAAATGTACGGATGAGAAAAAAGTTTTTATCGCTCATGTTGAGATACCTATTTTCAAATCTAAAAAGAAAAAAGCAAAAGGCCGGGAAGTGGAAATTGATTTTGCTGATATAAAAGGACAGGAATCCGCTAAAAGAGGCCTTGAGATTGCCGCTTCTGGCGGGCACAACGTCATAATGTACGGGCCTCCCGGAACAGGCAAGACCATGCTGGCCCGAGCTTTTACCCATCTTCTGCCGGAACTTTCGTTTGATGAAAAGCTTGAAGTGACTTCTATTTACTCCATTGGTGGAATGCTTGCCAGCGGGTTGATTGAGCATCCGCCGTTTCGCTCTCCTCATCACACTGCTTCTTACGTTTCACTTGTTGGCGGAGGAGCAAACCTAAAACCCGGGGAAGTGACTTTGGCTCACAAGGGAGTGCTTTTTCTGGATGAATTTGCTGAATTTGATAAAAGAGTTTTGGAAAGTTTGAGACAACCTCTGGAAGATAGGGAGATAACAATTTCGCGGGCTAAAGGAAGTGTCAAATATCCGGCTCATTTTATTTTGATAGCCACCATGAATCCGTGTCCCTGCGGAAACTATGGGGTTAAAGGCAAGGAATGCATTTGCAGCGCCCAAAATATAGAGAGATATCGGAGAAAATTGTCGGGACCGATTGTTGATCGCATTGATATTTGGGTAGAAGTTTCAAAAGTGGAACACGAAAGACTGACTGATTCTCGGGATTTGCATGAAAAAACGGAAAAAATAAAACCCCGAGTAGGAAAAGCTAGAAAAATGCAAGAAAAAAGATATAAGGGTTTAAAAATAAAAACAAATGCACAGTTGGGACCAAAAGATTTAGTAAAGTATTTAAAACTTTCTCCGGTCGTCAAAGATATTTTAAATGCCTCGGCCAAACAACTTGACCTTTCGGCTCGTTCCTACCACCGCATCATAAAACTGGCTCGCACTATTGCCGATATGGAAAGTGAGCCGGAAATTTCCGAAAAACACATCCTTGAGGCCTTGCAATACCGACCGAAGAGATATCAGAGTTTTTAATTAACAACTAAAAATCTTTTACTCACCAATACCTTTTCAGAGACACTCGCCTTTCCAGCGAAAGGCTCTTTCTGTCCTCGGCCTTGATTCGTCAAGAGTCCCTCGCAAAGCTCGGGGTCATTGACGAAACCATGCTCAAGGCCTGCGGATGCTCTGAAAAGGTATTGGTTCGACAAGATTTTCTGGTTCTGGAACATTTTTGAGTTTTGTACTAGTATAAACCCAACGTCCGAACGCCAATGGAAAAGAAAATTTTTACAACAGAATTCGGGGGGAGAGAATTAACCGTTGAATTCAACAATATTGTGGACCAAGCTCATGGTTCGTGTCTGGTTAAATATGGAGACACTGTGGTTTTAGCTACAGCCGTCATGACAAAAGAGGCAAAAGAAGGAACTGGCTTTTTCCCGCTGATCGTTGATTTTGAGGAAAAGTTTTACGCTACAGGAAAAATTCTGGGCAGTCGTTTTCAAAAAAGGGAAGGCCGTCCGACCGACGAAGCCATTTTATCCGGCAGAATTGTTGACCGCACTATCAGACCATTTTTTGATAATTGGATAAGAAACGAGATTCAAGTGGTTCTGACTGTTCTTTCAATCGGTGAGGATGATCCGGATATTTTGGCGGTTTTAGCCGCGTCGGTGGCTTTGGGCACATCCCACATCCCGTGGAACGGGCCGGTTTCGGCAGTGCGAATTGGCCTAAACAGTTCTGAAGAAACTGTCGGCCAAACTTCTTCAGAAGTCTTAGGCAAAAACGGCAATTTTGAAATAAATCCAACATACACCCAAAGAAACACCGACAATTACCAGCTGGATCTTTTGATCTGTAGCAAGGATGACAAAATAAATATGATTGAGATTGGAAGCAATGAAATATCGGAAGAAGAAATACTAAAAGGTATGGGGTTGGGAAAAATTGAGCTCCAGAAACTTCAGAAGTTCCAGGAAAAAATATTCAAGGAAATTGCAAAGGAAAAAATAATAATTCCAAAACCGAAAATCAGCAAGAAGACGCTGAATTTATTCAAAGAAAAAATTGAGTCGATTTTTATGGAAAAATTATTTTCTGGGAACCCCGGGAAGGGAGACCTTTCACATTTGGTGACATTATGGAAAAAAGAAATTGATGTTTTAGAAGATCCGAACGAAAAAGCTTTGGCCGAAGACTATTTGCAAGAAGAAATTGACAAAGCCATCCACAAAGAAATTATTCACAACAAAAAAAGACCGGATCATAGGAAAATGGACGAGCTCCGACCTCTCTTGGCCAAAGTCGGCGGTATTTCAAAGATTCTTCACGGCTCCGGACTGTTTTACAGAGGAGGAACTCATGTCTTATCAGTTTTGACTTTGGGAGCGCCGGGAGATGCCCTGCATATTGACAGCATGGAAACCCAAATGGATAAAAGATTTATGCTTCACTACAACTTTCCTCCATATTCGGTGGGTGAAGTCGGGAGAATGGGAGGGACAAACAGAAGAATGATTGGTCACGGTGCCTTGGCTGAAAAAGCTCTTGTTCCGGTCCTGCCGAAAAAAGAAGATTTTCCTTACACTATTCGTTTGGTGGCAGAATCTTTGGCTTCAAACGGTTCAACTTCCATGGCTTCGGTTTGCGCCGGATCGCTGGCACTTATGGACGGCGGCGTGCCGATAAAAAGGCCAGTTGCCGGAATCGCTTCGGGACTGATGATGGAGAGTGAAAAAAAATATGTTATTTTGACAGACATTCAAGGACCGGAGGATCACCACGGGGACATGGATTTCAAGGTGGCTGGAACGGAAATCGGGGTTACGGCTGTACAGATGGACGTCAAAATCGCCGGGGTGTCAATTAATATTTTGAAGGAAGCTTTTGAAAAAGCCAGGACGGCCAGACTGCAGATTTTGAAAGTAATGAAAGAAGAAATTGCCTCGCCACGACCCAATATTTCAGAATACGCGCCGCATATTATTTCAATAAAAATAAAACCGGACCAAATCGGATTGGTTATCGGCACCGGCGGTAAAACCATAAAAGAAATAAAAGAAAAAACCGGCGCGATCATTGATATTGAGGACGACGGCACGGTTTATATCACCGGCAAAAAAGAAGCTTGTGAGGAAGCCAAAAAAATTATTGAGGAAATGACTCACGAATACAAAGTCGGCGACAGAATGCGGGCCGAGGTGGTCAAAGTGGCCGAGTTTGGAGTGTTTGTCAAAGTTTCCGGCGGGACAGAAGGTTTGGTTCACATTTCTGAAATCGTTCCACGAAGAATTCAGTCAGCTGGAGAACTCATAAAAGTGGGTGATATTGTTCCAGTTGTACTAAAGGAAATAGATGAGCGCGGACGATTAAAATTTTCAATTAAAGATATTTCTCCGGAGTGGTTTGATGTAAAAAAATCCTAAAATATTGCTTTTTTCTAAAAAATGTGGCAATATTACTGCGGAGGCAAAAATGAGAGAATCTGTTCGCTCTGCATTGCAAAGGGTAGATCGCCAGTTCGGGCCTTTGCTCAAGCCGGCAAACAGGGACCAGTATGCAGTGGCCGTTGAGCAACTGCAGAAAATGGTCAATGTTCAGGTTTCACTTTCTTCTGGACAGGTTAGCATGCTTGCATTTTTCCTGCAGAAATTCATACAGGAAAATAACGACAAATTACTGCTTCAGATCGCCACCTGGCTAAACACCTGCCACGAGTAACCAACACGCCGGATGCATACCACGCATCCGGTTGTTTTTTTACAAAAATTCAATATAAAAGATCAACTACATATTTACGCCATGGCGTAAATATGTAGTTTGTTGAATAGTAAATTTTAATGATGTGTTTGTAAAAATAGCTCGGAGAATTTATCTTTAAATTATATCTACGCTATAGCGTAGATTGGAAAACGAATTAAAGCTACGAGGATTTTTCACAAAGTTCAAGGCGCGAGTGAGTGAGAAGCATGCTTCGCAAGACCTTGAACGTTTTGTAGTCAAAATGTGAAAGGTGTACTGCTCCTGTAAGGAGGTGCGACCAAGCTGTAGTAACCTACTGCGCGTGGAGCAAACGCAAGCGAGCAACGCAGAAATTTGAAAAGACCGTAGCGACTAGAATGGATTACGAGCGCCTCGAACTTCAAAGTGTAAGTGAACCCCAGTACTCCTTCCAGTTGAGCCCATTTTCCCGATTACCTGCCCTTGGGTCACGCTGTCCCCGACACCCACTAAAACTTTGCTTAAGTGAGAATACAAAGTCTGTGTGCCATTTCCGTGTTTTATTACAATATATAATCCGTATCCGCCGTTCCAACCTGTTGTTTTAGCCACAATGACTTGACCGTCAGCCGAAGCTAAAATATTTGACCCATAGGAAGAAGCTAGGTCAACGCCGTTGTTTCCATGGATACCTTGAGTTTTCACTCCTCCGACAATCGGCCTCATATAATATCCGGCATAAGTTGGCTGGCTGGATTTTCCGGAGCCTCCCGCCGGCTTGGCGACAGATACAGATATTTCGCCATCAGGAATGACAATAACATCCCCAATTGAAAGTTTGGCGTCAATATTTAAATTGTTGTACTGCAAAATTTCGTCCAAATCGCCTTTGTATTGTTTGGCAATACTTGTTAATGTGTCTCCAGATTTTACTGTATGTTGTATTCCGGAAATTGGCAGGATGACCAGGGTTTGCCCGATGGTGATCGTGTTCCCACTTAAATTGTTAGCCCATCTTATAGTATTAACGGAAACACCGAACATCTTGGCAATGGCCGGCAAAGTATCTCCACTATGAACAACATAGACGCTAATTTGATCATCGCTTAAATTTTTTGTTTCTGGCGAAGTAACTGTTTCTGACGAAAGCGACGTTCCTCCGACTATGACTATTTCGTTTTTGGTGGAAGAGGCATCGAGATTTGGAGAAATGGTGGCTTGAAGCAAGGCCAGATTTTGAGAATTGGGTTGTTCTTTCTCCGCTTCAGCGCTAGCGCTGACAGACGAAAAAAGGCTTGATATGAATGAAAAAACACTGGCTTCAGACTTTACGGGCAACAAAACAGAGACCAGGAGAGCCGGCCCCAAAATGAAAAAAGTAGATATTTTCACCGCATTAAGACCAGATCCCATTCGACGACATTTTGAGATAAATGTGCGACTAATGATTTTAAGACCCGACCAGAAATGAGGATCTTGTAGTAGCCCCCAAATAAGCTAAAAGTTAAGCTATATTCTGAACGCTGGCTGTATAAAGTAGCTCTATAGAGCCATATTTATACGAAATCATGACGGTATCTATCTATTATATAGGGTTAGCTTGGTGGGTCAAGTTTAGTTATAAACACTTTATGAACATGTTATCCTGTCCAAAAAGTCTTGGGTTTACCATGTTATAATTTTTGGATGAATTTGCTTCGGAAAATACTTGAAAATCCTATTGGGATGATTGTCATTTCATGCTTTTTGATTGTTTTTAACTCTTACCCGGCTTTTGTTCTCTTTGGCGGGGAAGTTTTTTCCATAAGAGATAGCCTTCCGTTTCTGCTAACGGCAGATTTCAGCGCATTACTTATAATGTTTGGAATTCCGTTTTTAATCATAAAATTCGTTTTTAATAAAAGATTGGAGAATTTCGGCTTATGCAAGCCCTTGGATTTGACTAGGGCGGTAAAACTTTCTTCTTTTGTCGTTTTGTTATTGATTCCTTTTCTGTATTTTTTGGCCAACCAAGCTTCCTTTAGGGAATATTATGCCATCAAGCAGGGCTTCAGTCTTTTTTTTCTAGTGGCCACTCTGGGAAGCGGTCTTTACTATTTTGCCGAAGAATTCATCTTTCGAGGTTTTTTGTTTTTTGGCCTTTGGGAAAGATTGCGTTTTCACAGCTTTTGGGTGATAAATCTTATTTTCGCTTTATTTCATATAAGCAAACCTGTTCCTGAAGTATTTTTGGCTTTTTTCTCGGGCCTTTTGCTTACCTATTTATCTTATAAAACCAAATCTTTTATTCCTTCCGTGGCTGTTCATTTTACCATAGCTTTGATTTTAAATATCTTTGTTATAATCAGCCAATGAATTATCTCGATTCTCTTAATACCGAGCAAAAAAAGGCGGTTTTGGCAATAGATGGACCGGTCCTAATCGTGGCTGGAGCCGGAGCGGGCAAGACCAAAACCATTACCCACAGAATTTTGCATCTTATTTCCGAGGGAATTCGGCCTGAAAACATATTAGCCATCACCTTTACCAACAAAGCGGCCAAAGAAATGCGTGACAGGGTAATGGGTTTACTTACTCACCACAAAAACATACCATTTGTCAGCACATTTCATTCATTGGGTGTTTATATAATCAAAGAAAATGCTGAAATATTAAAACTGCCTAGACATTTCAATATTTTTGATAAAGTTGATTCAAAAAAAGCACTGAAAAACGCTTTGGTCTCCCTTGGTATTGACCCAAAAGACGAATTGGATAAAATCGGACACATAATATCAAAAGAAAAAGGTAGAGGAGTGAATATGAGTGAGTATTTAAGAGGTGGTGCATTTGATCGCACATCAGAATTAGTCAAAAAAGCTTGGGTAAAATATGAGGAAATATTAAAAAAAGAACACGCGCTAGACTTTGACGATTTACTACTTAAAACACTTGAGCTTTTACAAAAAAGAGAGATTCTGGAAAGATACCAAAATCAGTTTCTTTACGTACACGTGGACGAATACCAAGACACAAATAAAGTTCAAAATGAAATTGTGGAACTTTTAGTAGAGAAACATCAAAATATATGCGTGGTGGGAGATACAGACCAAAATATCTACAGCTGGCGGGGAGCGGAAATGAAAAATATGCTACATTTTGAAAAAAAATATCTAGAAACTCAAACTTTTTTCTTGGAACAAAACTATCGCTCCACAAAAAATATATTAAATGTCGCCAATGAAATAATAAAGAAAAATAATTTTCGTATTCCTAAAAAACTTTTCACAGAAAAACCAGAGGGAGAAAAAATCTCAATTTTTGAAGGCAGAAGCGCGGTGGATGAAGCTCATTTTATCGCCATGAAAGCCAGGGAGTTTATCGGGAAGGGAGTAAGGTCAGAGAGCATTGCGGTCTTATACAGAGCCAATTTTCAGTCTAGAGTTTTGGAGGATGCTTTTCTCTCTCACGGCATCCCGTACCAAATCTTGGGTATAAAATTTTTTGAAAGAAGAGAAGTAAAAGATATTATTAGTTTGGTTAAAACTTCTCTAAACGAGGGGAATGTAAGTGATTTTACTAGAATAATTAACATTCCTCCAAGAGGAATAGGCAAAGTTACGCTTCAGAAAATTATTTCTGGTAAAGAAAATGGATTAAATGAAAGTCTAAAAATTAAAATAAATAATTTTAGAAAAATGCTTGTAGATTTTAGAAATATTTTGAAAAATGATAAACCTTCAAAAGCTTTGAAGTATATTATTGAGAAATCTGGAATGGAAAATCATTATAAAACTGGACAAGAAGAGGATACGGATAGATTGGAAAATATTATGGAACTTGTAACACTTGCCACGAAGTACGACAGTTTGCCAAACGAGATTGGAATTGAAAATTTTTTAACGGATGTGGCTTTAGCTTCCGACCAGGATGTCCTTAACACAGAAAAAACTGGAGTTAAACTCATGACCGTCCACTCATCCAAAGGGCTCGAGTTTGATTATGTATTCATTTCCGGACTTGAAAACGACCTGTTTCCCCACAAGAAAATGTATGAGAGAAAAAAGTCTGGGGAAGAAGGGGAGGAGGAGAGAAGACTTTTTTATGTGGCTATTACAAGAGCGGGGGAAAAACTTTTATTGACCCATGCAAATACTCGTACTATATTTGGTAGAGTTGAAATAAATTCCAGATCAGAATTTATAGACGATATACCAGAGAAATATCTTGAGCATGAATCATATAGTTCAAATCACTCTTTAACTCCATTAATAAATATTGATTTCTGATATTCCTTAATTTTCAATTTCTAATTTTTAATTTTTAAATAAAAATTAGTGTATATTGGTGTATAAGTGTATTATCAAACACGTTATATACTTGCTATAGCAAAAGTATAACGTATAATAGAAGAATGAAAAAAAGTCTTGAGCGAGAAGTCGCGATTAAGAGTAGGCGAACTAATTTGAAAAAAATCATTTTACGAACGGTTGTTACTGCTGGAATAATTGGGGCTGGGATTGTTGCACCAAATGTATTAGGAGCAATGAAAAAATTGGGGCTGTTGCCAAAAAAACGTCAGAAAGAATTTATTAAGGCTTCTCGAGATAGATTGATTGCAAGCGGATTGCTGCAATACACAAACGGAACGCTGAATATAACCAAAAAAGGTGAATTATGTTTACTAAAAGAAACTGCTTATGAAAATTTAAATAATAAGAAGAGAAAAAAATGGGATGGTAAATGGCGTGTCTTGATTTTTGATATCCCAGAACAAAAGAAAAATGTCCGAGAACAGATACGATCCACTCTCATACATATTGGTTTTATGCGACTTCAAGATAGCGTATGGATTTACCCATTTGATTGCGAGGATTTAATAATTTTACTGAAGGCTGACTTAAAAATAGGTAAGGATATTTTATATATGATTGTGGAAGCCTTGGAGTACGACAAACCAGTCAGATCTTATTTCGGATTTAATGAAAAATAGTTTAATTTGGCATACGTTAATACATTGCTATAGCAAAGTATTAACGTATGGTGATTTATAGCGATACAGTGGTGGTGTTATTTTTGATAATTATACTGTATTATCAATACAAAATTAAACTACAAACCACACTATCGGCACAAAGCAGTATGTTATCTTTGTAAAATAGCACTATTTAATAATTTTATTTATTATGAAGGCAAAAAAATCACTGGGCCAACATTTTCTAAAATCACCAGGTATTATTAGCGATATTGTTAAAGCTGGAAATGTGCAAAAAGATGATTTAGTTTTAGAAATAGGACCCGGAAAAGGAGCTTTGACCGAGGCTCTTCTCTCCACCGGAGCCAAAGTTATCGCTGTTGAAAAAGATGATGAGCTCGTTCTGGAATTGCAGAGAAAATTTTCAAGAGAAATATCTTTAAAACAGCTCAATTTGGTTCATGCCGATATTTTGGATTTAGAATTGCCGCATTTAGCTATGTCAAGGATGCCCCTTGACACTGAGACTCCATACAAAATAGTGGCCAATATACCTTACTATATTACCGGACAGATTTTGAGAATGTTTTTGGAAAGCGACAATCAGCCGACATCCATGACTTTGCTTATGCAAAAAGAAGTGGCGGAAAGAATTGTAGCTAAACCGAGCTTGCGAAGCTCGGTCGCCCGATCCGTCAAAAGCGGATTTAGGGCAAAAGATCAAAAAGAAAGTTTGTTGTCCCTTTCAGTCAAAATTTTTGGCGAACCGAAAATAGTAAGAGTTGTTGGCAGGGGAGCATTTTCACCGCAGCCAAATGTGGATTCTGCTGTACTAAACATTGAAAACATATCAAGGGTTCGCCTTGATGGAGTCAGTGAAAAGATATTTTTCAATATTATTCACTTGGGTTTTGCTCACAAAAGAAAACAGCTCTTACCAAACCTGACCAGTTTATTTAAAAAAGAAATTTTGGTCAAGGCCTTTGAAAAATGCGGAGTGAATTTGAAAGCCCGAGCGGAAGATTTATCTCTAGAGACATGGTTAAAACTTTGTAATACAATTGGACTATGACAAAGTTAGAGACAATTTTAGAAAAAATTGAAAATAAAAAAATAACCATCGCAGAATGGCTTTTGGGTTTTACTGGCATTATCCTTGTTAGATTTATCTTTGAATCGCTATCCAGCTCAACAAATTCTGGGGTAATTCCGTCAGATATTTACACTATCATTCATACTTGGCTTTATTTTTTGGTTATAGCTTTAGGATTAAGTTTAATTGTCGGATATTTTACAAAAAAATATTCGTCTATTTTAAAAATTATACTTTTCGGATTACCTATAATATGGCTGGGGCCGATTATTGACATTGTTATAAGTTTGGGCAAGGGATACAAAATTGCATATATACAAGACACGGGAAACTTACTTTTGCGGGATTTCTTTACATTTTTTGGGCCAAATTTTACAAATGGAGCGACGTACGGATTGCGGATAGAGATGGCAATTATTTTAATCGGCGTTGGTTTATATGTTTGGAGTTTGAGAAAAAATATTTGGCAGAGTGTTTTGGCTGTCATAATCTCATATACATTTATATTTTTATCTTTTGTTGTCCCTGGGTTAATTTATACCCTAACCCACCTAAGCTCTCCCGATGGCACAGTAGCTGATGTCGTAAGATACATTGCAAAAATAATATTTGAATCCAATATAGCTCATAACACATTTCGCGATGGATTATCCTATGTTTCTCTTTCGAGACTCGCAGAAATGGGTTTTGATAAACTTCTTTCTCAAATATTTTTTATTTCTTCTGTAATATTTAGTGGATTACTGTTTTGGAGAATAGATAGTAAAAAATTCTTGGCAGTTATAAAAAACTCTAGACCAGAACGAGCTGTCTTTTTTCTCTGTCTGGTCGGGGTCGGCGTTGTTTATGCTTATGCTAGAGATTTGGGACGTTTAAGTTCTTTGATTGATATTTTAAGTCTCGTCTGTCTGGCTCTAGCTTGGACCAGCGCTTGGATGCATGCAGTGCACATAAACGATCTGGAGGATGTTGAGATTGATAAAATCTCAAATTCAAAAAGGCCACTAGTTCAAGGTGTGATTTCTTTAGATGAAGTGAAGAATATCGGGTATATTTGGCTGGCTGTGGCTTTTGTGGGCGCTTGGTCGGCCGGATTTGCTCCTTTTTATATGATTTTGGTATTTATTTCCGCCTCTTTTATTTATTCCAGCAAACCTTTGCGCTTAAGAGTTTTCCCAATACTGTCTTCTTTTATCATAAGTATTGCCTGTCTTGTTTCTGTACTTGCAGGATTTTTCTTTATATCTCTGGATAAAAGAATGTCGGCCTTTCCAGCATTTTTATCCATTGGAACTCTTATAATATTCACCCTCATAATAAATATAAAAGATATGAAGGATGCGGAAGGGGATAAAGCTGATGATATCCAGACACTACCAACGATTTTTGGAGAAAATGCCGGAAAAGCGGTCGGTTTATGCTTTGCCTTGGGTGTTTTGCTTATTCCGTTTTTTATGTCTTTTTATATTTTTTATATTACCGCTATTCCAATAGCAATAATCGGTTATAGAATAATCTCTAGGAAACCTTTTGTTGAAAAAAATGTTTTTATTTTGGGTTTGGTTTTTCTACTGTCAAGCCTTCTGCTCTTTGGAGTATTGTTTTGGCTTGCTAAAACGCTCATTTAGAAATTTGGAGCAAATTTAGTGTGGGAGTATAATGTTTTCATGCCAAGTTCTAAAATTTTTTCTATAATAATACTTTGTGTCGCTGTTGTTGTGTCCACCTGGTTGCTTAGAGAAAAACCGGTTAAAACTGGTCTGACCGCAAACAAAGAAGCGGTGTCCGCCCAGCCGTATGAAAATGTGGCAGAGAGCAGTAGCCAGTGGAAAAAAATATTGGCGAGCGTTGATACAAAAAATCAAGATATTTTAATCAATTTAAGCAATAATGGTGAGGAGACTCTGGAAGAAACGACTCTAACAGCCCAAGCGGCCAAAGATATTTTTTCTTTATACCTAACGGAAGTAAAAGGTAATGAGACTTTTTCGGCTGAAAGCGTTGATAAAATTTACCAAAACATTTTATCATCTCCAAACTATACAACAACAAAAGGGGT
>Ga0155973_128_pt1 | contig 18323 bp, 12 predicted proteins | sample RifCSPlowO2_02_FD_107627 | JGI IMG/M metagenome (GOLD analysis project Ga0155973, IMG submission 107627) | Candidatus Zambryskibacteria bacterium RIFCSPLOWO2_02_FULL_39_26 | reverse complement strand
ACTTTTTTTAGAGCCGCGTCAGCGTTTATGTTTCTCTTATTTTTTGTGTCCTGAAGATTATTTTTTTTGATGTACGCCCAAAGTTTCTTTACAACTTCTGATCTCGGCATCGGTCCTTTGCCGACTACCACTGCCAAATCTGCACTAACATTCATTGGCTTCATAAACGCTGAATTTGATTTTGCCATATTGTTTAAATAATTATTAATTACAATTAATGATTCTAGTATACAGGATAAAGTCCTCCACGTATAGGGGAAAAGTAGTTTTAGTCAAAATATGGCTAATACTCTATGTTTATTGGGAAGGAAATTGAGGCGTCATACTCTGACAATCCCGATGGGTTATCTTTCTTCAAAACAAGCTTTGCCGGTCCAATGTAAAACTGCGGAACGACTATATCCACTTCAAACGGCACAAAATTCTCCGTCATCCACTCATCTTTTGCTTGAGCAACAAAAATTCCGAGAGAATTTCCGTTCCTATCCAATACTTCCACTGGAAACGACGCCTCAAAAAACCAATACCCTCTAGCCCGCCCAACGACCTTGAATTCCTTGCCGGTTACAGCATCTGGAAAAGGCAAGGTGACTTGTATCAAATCAATTGAAGCGTTCACGTAAGTGATTTTCGACTCCTCCACCGGAGCCACCGCTGTTCTGACCTTGAAAAAACCAAACCAAACGATCAGACCAGCCAAGATTATCAATATTATTATTACAATTCGTTTACTTTTCATTTATTTTATTTATCCAACAATGCAGTCCTTACTTGTTTGCTCCGTCCAGCAAAAGCGGTTTGCCGGAGATTTCGTCCACTGTTAGATCCGGCCAGCCAGTGTGATCGGCAAAGGGATTCGGCAGATATTGAATTATGCCTTGAGCTGGCAAATTTTCTGGATATACGATTACTGTAGGAGCCATTGGAACTTCAATCGTTATTTCCACCGGTTGATTTATCATTTGCTCGATTTCTGCCTGTTCTACCTCCGCTTCTACCACAACTTCTTCTTGGGCCTCAATTTGTGAAAGTGTAACTATTGGAGGAGTTGTCGACATTGAAAGCGGCGTAGGAGCGGTTGTGTCAGTTTCCGTACTATCTAAAGTGGTGGGCGACGGTGTTGAAGCTTCCTCTCCGGGAGATGATATAGCCACAATAGAAACAGTTGTGGTTTCCGCATTGGCGGCATAAATTTCATTTGCCGAATTTTCAATTGTGGTAAAAGTTGAGACCACTTTTTCCACCTCGTTTATGTTACTGGCAATTATAAACTGATACGAACTTATTTGTGATTGGGTCAAGTCGGAATTTTCTATGGAAAGATTGTTTATTATGCTTTCCAGTTGGGCAATATATTTTTCTATGTAACTGATATCTTTTTTTGCCGATTTAACCAAATCAGACAGGGTCGGCAATAAATTTATAGAAACCGAATCGGAATTGATAATTTCATTCTCTTTGTCCCAGGCCTCGAGCAATTTTGTTATCTCCAAACGACGATTATTTATATCCTTTTCAATATTTTTATTACTGATTTTTATAATAATTTGCGGATTTTTTGATTCCGCATTTTTGAAAAAAATGTCTGTCCTTCTTAGGATATTGGTTTTGATGTTTGAATATTCCTCTTGAATTTGAGCTACAATTTTCCTCTCTGCCTGGTATCTTCGGTGGAGCTCTTCCAGCTTAGCAGTTTCCATTTCTACTTTTTGATTGGCCCCCAAAAGAAGCAGTTGATTATCCGACAAACTTCCGGTTTTATTTCGCGAATTAAAATAAAAACTGCCGCCAATCAAAATTATGGCCAAAACAGCCACAATAACGTAAGCTATGAAACCTTTTTGTAAAGATTGCATCACTATAATTGTAACATAGTTTGCATTTACAAAATTGCTAGGATTTCTTTAAGTCAGCATCCTACCCGTGTTATGCCTAGTATTCTCATATTCTTCTCCTGGATTCCCAAGTCCAACAAATATATATGCCATAAGAATTATTGTATCAGAATATAAAAGATAATTCATCTAAAAATCGCCCAAAAACTATTCTCATATTCTTGAGAATATTAGAATAGTTATTCTGGGTAATAGGTTTCATGACCAAACGTAAGGGTTAAATTAGGTCAGTAAATGGGATCATAAATGGGGTCGGCCACCATTTTTCTTTGACTTTCCGACTCCTCGCAACGTTTGTTCTCGTGTTATCGCAAGGACAGTCCTTGCTTAAGCAAAGTGAGTAATTATAGATTATCTTTTTTGAAAGATTTATAGAGAATTAAGATCAGGGAAATGATTGAATATAATATTGCGAGAGCTATACTTACGGTTTCCTTCACGATTGGGAGGAAATCTAACCCGTGCGTTGATGTCGGGGTTAGTAAAATAATAAAGATAAAAAAAATATATAGATAATTTGTTATTTTTGCCCATAGTTGAAAGGCGGTATTTTTAGTGAATAAGGTAATGATCGAAAATATAAAGACAGGAACTGTCAGCCAAAAAATAGATTCACTAAGATTTCTTGGAAGAGTTTCGCGAAGGTTTGAATTAACAATATAAGAAATTACTATCACAAAGATAGAAGTTGTTAAATAAAAAATTTTTGCTTTTTTATCGTTATTCATAGGTTTTAAAATCACTAATAATCAACTTTCAGACCACTACCTTCCGTTTGCACTTCTACAATCACAAATCCCGGCTTGGTTGTCGTTACAACCCCACCATTCTTCCTCTCCCGGATAATTGTAGCATTAATTGCTTTGCGATAGTTAAAGATGTACTTTTCAACCCCCTTTATCACAACCCTTGTGTCCAGATCAGTCAGGACACTGTTTTTTTCTTTCCAGTTGTAAATGATATTTGTATTTGGAAGTTGCGTAACAAGCCCGTTTCTGACTATTTGATTGTAGGTAAATCTGAACCTAGTTGAATTTTCTCTTAACTTCTTGAATGGGATTACTGTAGTATTCTCGCTCGAATCTGCGAGAACAACCGAACTGCCTGCTATCGTAAGGGTAGGATTCGGATCTACATTGTCCTTAGTAGAAAATATTACGTCTTTGTTGGTAACATCAAAAGTCACATATAATTCCGGCGGAATGTCGTCGTATATGGTTACGCCACCCGGAGTAGCTTCCAAGCTTTTATCCACTGCTCCGTCCTCATTACTATCTATTTCTAAAACCAGATTGGCAATATCTGAATTTAGATTGACTTCCATTGTTGCCAGGGTGGATGGAGAAGTCGGAATTTGCTCAAAAGATGTTGACTCAACAATCGTATTGCCTTGCTGTTCGTCTACGTCAAGATCAAAACTGCCTGTCTGGTAACCGTCAAGTTTGAGAGTATGAGCTATGTCTGTCGGAACCGAAAGAAACTGAACCTCGCCTATCTGCATGTAATTTACTCCCGGAATTTCTTCCCAAACTTCTCTTGTTACAGGGTCTTGGCCGGTGTATCGGCCCTGGGAGTCCGTGACTCCCAATGTGAGTGGGGAATGGAGAGTGTAGTGAAGACGGGCATCATTTGATGCTAAGGTTGAGTCACTGTCTAAAACAATATCATCAGGGTCAGAGAATGTAGAATTTTTTATTTGAGATTCTAAAAAGTCTCGTAAGTTGGATACCTCTAAAATGTCACGGTGGCCTCGTTCAAAATTTGCAAGAGTATCGTAACTAGGCAAGTCCACCCACCACCTCTCCACATTCGGATCGGAATCTGACATCCATAGAGCACTGGGAACAACCACGGTGCCGTCACCATCAATGACTACCGTGGGTTTGTAGGTAATGGTTTCAGTACTCTCTTTCTTTGTTTTGTAATTGATTCCTGCTATCGTCTCTTCACCCCAGCCCGCCACCTGGATGACTTTTGTGTTCGGCGAGGGCTGCCAACTGTCCAAAATCTGGTGAACATTTTGCGCTTGGTCATACAAGCCGTTGTTGCCGATATTAGGATTGAGCGTGTCGCTGAATGCGGGCTTGCTTCGCCCATCCGTGCCCAAAATGTAATTTTTTAATTCCGTTTCATTGGAAACAAATACCCCGTACTGAGAAATCTGTGGACCAAAAAATGGCTGGTCTTCGAAAGAAGCTAACTTATCTATCGCAAACCCAGGATCAACTGTGGTGAAATAGCTGGTCGAGGGCAGGAGATTGTAGACAGTGGGCATATTTTCTGAGAGTTGACGTGAGCGGTCATTGTCCATAATCCAACCGCTGCCCAACTTTGTTCCGTGGAGAAGCGTCGCCATTGCATCCGGCGTTCCAATCTGCGGCACAGCCACTAGTATCACTTTATCTATTTGGTCATAGAGAGGATTGTTGGTATCTTTCAGTTTTTGGACTAAAGCTTTGGCTACCAGTCCTCCGTTTGAGTGAGTAATTATTGTTACCTTCCCGGAATTAGAACTTTGTTGCAGTTCTTCCAGTTTTTTCAATACGAAAGATTCTGAAAAATTTTGGGTTGTGGTGCTGTAGGAAAGTTTATTACCAGTTGTTGTGGCGCCATTTGTAATAATGTCGCTTAATGACAATCTCCAGTCATATGGAATGAAGGCATAATCATTTATTGTCCCGTCTTGTTTCCAATCTTTGAGTTCCCCAATAAATGATTCATATATATTTAGACCAAAAATCTCATTTATAATACCTGTTTCTCTTGATTCACCTGTGTTTTGTGTATCGTCCTTAGTATAAATATCATTTGTACTTTTACCTAAACTGTTTAGCGAAAGTTTGCTGTGGTCTGAATCTGAAATTGACACCCAAAGTTCATTCTCTTCAACTCCGTCATTTTCATATAATCGCGATCCCATAAGACCCGGTATAAACAGCACATTTGAATTGCCGACTGGTGGGACGACCTTTACTGGTATCGGAGTGAAAGACATCGAGTAAGGCAATGGTGGATTTGAAATTGGATAATTATTTGCAAGATATACCCAATCATTGTCAGTAAATTCGACAATATTTGTATGCAGATTTGATACTTCTGTGATACCGGCTCTTTTTACGACAACTTGATAGCCAGTAGGGTCAAATTGTATATCCACCGAATACCAATCCGATGGATCTGTTTCACTAAAAAAATAAGCAAAATATGCAGATTTTAAATTTGCGAAATAAGGATTTAAGTTTAATCTCGGATCAAGAGAGCTAACGTGTATAATCGGCGGATAAACACTATAACAACAATCTCTGTGGGTATATGTAAATTTTATGTGCGCATAGTCGCCAACGTAATCCTGCGTATAATTTTCCAACCCAAGATATGTTGATGTGGCTACACTGTCAGCAAAAAGAACTTGGGGCTTTTCGTCCACTGTATAAGGTTGAGTGACTTCTGCGTGCGTAATATTAAAACTGAATAAAAATAAATAAACGGCTGACAGCAGTACAACAGGAATATATTTTAATCTCATTGTGCCAATATAATTTATATTTATTCCAATCATATCACTCTTAATAAATCCATTCTACTTTTCGAGTAAGGGGGTTTATGGTTAATTGTAGTTTATTTCTTTCTCTTATGTTTAAAAAATTCAACTTAACGGAATCGTTTTACCGCTTCCAAGCGGGTTTTGTAAGACCCTCCCAAATTTTTTTTGGTTTTTTCCGAAAGCACATAATATCCATTTTTTCGTTTGGTAATCATGGATGTTGTTTGTAATTTTTGGCTGGGAGGGAAGGAATCGGACCTTCATTAGAAGCTTCAAAGGCTCCTGTCCTGCCATTAGACGACCTCCCAATATATTTTATTCAAACACAATATTTATAACATTTTTTTTGATTTTTTGCTATTTTATATTTTTTACATTTACAAAAAATCTATTGTACCATTCGCGCGAATTAGACCGTGGGTAAACTCGTTTTTAAAAATTTAAATCAATTTATTTCTTATCCACAGGAATCTCAAAAAAATTGAAAAAAACTTTACTATAAAAATTCACAGTGCTAAAATTTTATCAGACAGTTCCTAAAAGAGAGGAGAAAAATAACATCCTTAAATACTGGAGTATTTAAGGATGTTATTTTTCTCCGATTATTTTTACTAATGCTAGTTCAAGTGGCAGTTGCGAAATGTAGGCGCCGGTGGTGTTTTCATAAGCAGTCAGAAGTTCAAACAAGATTGCGGAAGAAAAAATGCCATCTTTTTTTGCTAAATCATTTACGAAAATAAATTCTTTTTCTGAAAAATCGTCCTTTACTATATTCCCCGCGCCAAACCTTACGAGCATCACCGCACGTGTTGTGTGCAGAATAAGTTTTAGAAAAACCGACATATCAATATTTTGAGAGACTGCCTTTTCTACGTTATCCAAACCCATCTTCAAGTCCATATATGCTATAGCTGATATAACACCGTGGACCAATTCAACCGCCGGCGCACCAGTAACAAGACGTACCTCGTCTTCAGAAATTTTCTTATCTTTTGAGTAAGCTAGAATTTTCTGAACAATCCCTATTGTATCTCGAAACGAGCCGTCGCCCAAGATCGCCACGAGCTCGGCTGATGCGTCGTCAATTATACTTCCCTCTTTTTTGGCGATGCTAATAGTTAGTTTTTTTAAAGTTTCCTGACTAGGTTTTTTGAAAGTGTAAACTTCGCAACGAGAAAGAACAGTTTCAGGAATTTTGTGAGTTTCTGTTGTGGCTAAAATAAAAACAACGTGTGCCGGTGGCTCTTCTAAAGTTTTAAGAAGTGCATTGGAAGCGGACTTGGAGAGCATGTGGATTTCGTCTAAAATATAAACTTTGTATTTTGATTCAAAAGGCAAAGTAAAAACTGATTCGTTAAGCGCGCGGATATCTTCAACACTAGTGTTTGAAGCGGCGTCAATCTCGTAAATATCGTTTTTGGATGTGCCGATGGCATCAGCAAAAATCCTGGCCACAGAAGTTTTACCAGTCCCGCGTGTACCGGAAAAAAGATAAGCATGTGAAATTTCTCCTGACTTGGTTTCGGCTTCCAAAACTTTAACAATATGATCTTGACCGATAATCCCGGAAAATTTAGCTGGTCTGTATTTTCTATAAAGTGCTTCTGACATCTCAGTAGTAGAATTTATTTTTTAAATTTTTCGACTTTCTTCAAAATAATCTTTTAATCTCAATTTTAACATTCTAACACCTTGTGTAGTTTTTAAATACTTCTCTCTGCGCTTAGCATCACTTTTTAAAATACATGCCTCGTAGTAAATAACTTTCCATGGCTTATATGCCTTTATCGAAAAATTTGACCCTTGGTTATGTTCTTTTAATCTTTTTCTTAAATCACTAGAATAACCAGAATATAGAGAGTTATTTTTTACACTTTGTAACAAATATATGTAGAACATAACAAAAATAAATTCACTACGGGATAGCCCTGTAGTGAGCTTCGCTCTACTACTGGGGCATATATAACAGTATAACTTAATAGCACAAATTGAAAAAGAAGAACCGGCTCACGCGTTGTGAGCCGGCCAAAAACACGGGATTAGTTCCCATTTTCCACACGAAGAAGGCGTACCGGCACCTCTCTTTGGTTCAAAACATGAATCCTTTCGAGTTCCACGATCTCATGTTGCCTCATCTGTCTCTCAAATGAGATAATCGCTCTTCTGATGCACTCCCTACAGATTCGCAGGGCTTTCTTGTCTTTCAGTTCCCTGCCGATATATCTTCTTCTGCACTGACAACAGGTGAGGGTCATGCGACCGCCTTTCATCGTTGAAACAACAAATCTGACTCTAGAATCAGCATAGCATCACATGAAAATTTTGTGAAGGATTTTATTTGTAATAAAAAAACCGGCTAGCATCGCTAGTCGGTCGCTTCATTTCTCGGTGAACGGAACGATGTTTTGTTCCGCCCACCGAGATCTTTCTCCTTTATCTATCTCACTCAAGGGGAGACTTTGTATCCTGGTAGCTCCCCACCAGTCTGAGGACTCCACCTCAGAAATTCATGTCGCTACGGCGGCATACTCACTCGCCTTTCCGCCAATTTTCAAGTGGCTTCATGGCTTGATCGCGGTCTAGAGTTAGGTGTTAAGAAATAGTTGCGTGTTTTTGACACGGACTATTTTCCATGACACCGGCTGCCGGTAACTTGATTGGATAGATGGGTTGAGACTTTTTTTGGCACTGAAGCCGTATGGCCAATTCCTGGCCCGCGCCTCGTCCCCAAATATCTCAACCAAGCTCCACATATAATGTTATCAAAACACTTTTATATAGTCAAGTCAAATACAACTTTGTTTTCCACAATCAAAAAATACCCTTATTTTAAGCCATTTAAATAAGCATCCACAATTTTAGAAACCTCTTTCACATCTTTTGCATCCATTAGTTTAATTCTTAACTCTTTTGCCCCTTCCCAACCGTTCACGTAGGCCTTGTAATGTTTTTTCATTATTGAGAAACTTTTATGCGGTAAAAGTTTCTCAAAAAGTTTTGTATGTTCCACCATTATTTTCAAAATTTTCTTTCTAGTTTGCGTATCTTCTCTATTGTCTAATTCGCGCGAATGGTTGAATAGATATGGTTTGCCGAAAATGGCGCGACCGAGCATCACGCCGTCACAACCTGTTTCTTCCACTCTCAATAAGGCATCATTCAAATCTGCGACATCACCGTTACCAAAAATAAATGTTTGACTTTTTTTGCCAGACTTGTCAGAAAAACCGTTTCGAATCTCTACAGCGTGCCGAACACACTCCCATTTGGCCGGGACAAGTGACATTTCTTTTCTGGTGCGTGCATGAACTGTAATAACAGCTGGATTCGTTTCAAGTAACGCTGGTAGCCAAGTCTCAAGTTCGTTTTTATTGTAGCCAATTCTGGTTTTAACGCTAACCGGCAAATTTTTGCCGCCTTTTTTTGCTCCCTCCATGGCGGCTAAAATAATTTTTTGGGCAAGTTTCGGGTTTTTGATAAGAGCCGCTCCCCCGCCCTGCTTCTCAACGCTCCTGTCCGGACAGCCCATATTGATGTCAATTCCGTCAAAACCCAAATCACATGCGAGCTCCACCGCCTTTTTCATCATCTCCGGACTGCCGGTAAAAAATTGTGCCACAATCGGCCGTTCAGCATCTGTAAAGGCCAAATCTTTTACAAGCACATCATAACCACCCTTAAATAACCCGTCAGCCGAGACGAATTCAGTCCACATCACATCGGGCCCGCCCACAATTTGAAAATGTGAGCGGGTAAACTTTCCATACTCACCAATATTTTGTTCTCCCCATTTTGAGTATTTAGCAATTATATAGCGAAAAGCCGGGTCAGTAACATCGGCAAGAGGTGCCAGCACCATAATTGGTTTTTTTAAGTTTTTCCAAAAATTCATTCCTTTATCAATACCACAAAAAACTACCGAATGCCAACGAGAAACCTCGTTGACTCATAATTTTTTTGGAGACTCTCGGACCGCGACGGCGGGAGAGTGAGCAAATTTTGAGCCCAAAAATTATGCGTGCTCCAAAAAAGTTATGAGGAAAAAGAGGTCTCCCACATTACCTCAACTTGTAAAAGAGTTTATTGCCAAAGCGCAGGTCAATGTATTCCACTGGTAAAACTTTACCTTTATATTTTGACAACGGCGGATTTTCCAACAGAGTTTCTAAATTTTCCGATACAACAGAAAGAGGCTTCTGCGTATCAAAATAAATTTCTCCTCCACCGCCGATTATAAGTAAAAATTCTTCTTGACTTTTAGCAATAAGATATTGCGGATCAAGAGAAAGTTTTTTGGTTTTTTCTATAAAGTCGGTAATTTCGGCAAATTTAGTGGTGGAAGAAATATAGAAAGTGCCTATTGGCGTTCCAATATCTGATGAGACTTGAACTAGACCATAGTACTTAAAATATGCGTCACCGGAAAAATATGGAGCTTCCGCAAAGATATTACCATTTTGATCCATAAAGTAGCAAAAACCCTCGCTTTTATACGAACCATTTTCCATCAGTGCTTCCGGTGGAGGCAGGCTTTGACTTTCAGGCAAAGTATCGCACCAGATCGCCACGGCTTTCTTTTCGGTAATATTTATCTGAAGAACGTCTAAATCTTTCAAGCTAACTTCTATTGTATTAATTCTCTTAAAAGAATCCTTCAGATAATTTTCAAGCTTTTTTTGAGGATAAAGAAAGGAATTATTTTTAGGAACTAGCCAAAAATATGAACCCTCAAGAAATGAGAGTGTTTCTGTTTCAACCTCATCCTTTTTAACCAATGCTCCGCCACTCAACTCTACTTTAGAAATACGAATTTCCGGTCTATGAGTAACATATGAAAAAATTCCAATAATCAAAATTATTAAAGCAAATATGATGACGTACTTAAAAAGCTTTTTTCTTCTCTTTTTTTTAAGGTATTCTTCTCTTTGAGACAGTAAGTTAGAAACCATTTTTGAAATTAGAAATTGAAATTAGAAATTATTATTGCTTTGCAATAATCTTTTGGCCTCCCATGTATGGTTGTAGTACTTCAGGAATTTTAATTGACCGATCTGACTGTTGATAGTTTTCTAGAATTGCGACGAGGGTTCTTCCCATTGCCATGGCAGTGGCGTCATTCATATGAAGTGGCTCAATTTTCCCATCACTTCTTCGAACTTTTGTGTTAAGCCGACGAGATTGAAAACTTGTAGTTAGGTCAGCGCTGTGTGTTTCTCTATATCGGTTTTGTCCTGGCATCCATGTCTCAAGATCAATCTGTCGGTAATCTGGGAAGGCCATATCTCCAGTACAAATAATAACGACTTGATGGGGCAAACCTAGCTCTCGCAAAAAATGCTCCTGAATTGCTACAAGAAAATCCTGTTCTTGAAGAGATTGTTCAGGTAAACAGAAAGTTTCCATTTCAAGTTTGTCAAATTGATGTTGCCTAATTATTCCCTTTGTGTCTTGACCGTGACTTCCGGCTTCCCTTCGAAAAGCAGTTGAGTATCCAACATATCGTATTGGTAAATCTTTTTCGTCGATTATTTCATCCATATGAAGTGGTCCAAGCGTGTGTTCAGCACTACCGATAAGCATCAGGTCATCTTCTGGAAACATGTAATGTTCTTCAGGCGTCATAAATCGTGCCATTCTGTTTTGGACAGCGGGTCTTATAAAAACTGGAGGAATCACAGGAATAAATTTTGTAACCGGAACTGTGATATTTGCTTCTTTTGCGATTTTCTCAAGTTTTTCTTTATTATTAAAAACAGATAAGCAAAAATTGAGAACGGCAAACTGGAGTAATGCCAAATCCCCCTTTATATAAGCAAAGCGAGAACCAGAGATAGTTCCAGCTTTTTCAATGTCTATAATACCCAAGTCCTCACCAAGTTCGTCATGCTCTTTTGGTTTAAAATCGAATTTTGGAATTTCACCCCACGATCGGATAACCTTGTTACCCTTCTCGTCTTTTCCAACAGGAGTATCTATGGAAGGAACGTTTGGAACTTTTGACATCAAGGAAATAAATTTCTTGTCCAGCTCGGCAAAATCGTTCTCAAGTGTTTCAAGTTCTTTTTTTAATTGGGAACCCTTTTCGGCGTCTCTCGACTTGGCCGCTTCGTTTCTTTTCTGGTTTATATTGTCAACCTCCTGTTTTATTGACTTTCTCCTTTCGTAAACGCTAAGAAGTTCATCAACATCAACGTTTCGATTCTTATTTTTTATTGCAACCAGGACAATATCTTTATTTTCCTTTATAAACTTAATATCTAACATTCTCCCATTGTAGCAGAAATCAATGATAGGATACAATATAATAATGGAAATTAGAGACCTGCCAAAAAAGGACTTCCCGCCACTTTTGCTTGAAATAAATGACCCGCCAAAGTCTCTCCGAATCATCGGTAAACTTCCTAAAACCGAAAAATATCTCTGTGTCGTCGGCTCTAGAAAATACAGTGAGTATGGTAAAAATGTTTGTGAAAAACTTATAGAAGGTTTGCGTGGTTACTCTATTACTATTGTCTCTGGTCTAGCCCTCGGAATGGACGCAATCGCCCACAGAGCAGCCCTTAAAGCCGGCCTCAAAACTGTTGGAGTTCCAGGGTCTGGATTAGGTGAGAAAACTATTTATCCAACCACAAATAGAAACTTGGCAAACGAAATAGTAGAAAGCGGTGGAGCTTTGATTTCTGAATTCCCTGACGATTTCCGCCCACATCTCTACAGCTTCGGACAACGCAACCGCATAATGGCCGGAATATCAGACGCTACTCTTATAATAGAAGCCGAGCTTAAGTCGGGCACACTTATCACTTCCAAATACGCTACGGAATACAACCGAGATGTTTTTACTGTGCCAAACTCAATTTTTTCCAAAACTTCCGAAGGCCCGCATATGCTCCTCCGACTTGGAGCAACACCAATCACACAAAGTAGCGACATCGTCACAGCACTTGGACTGCGACCTCGCGACGAGCTTCTTCAAATTCGCGATTATTCTGACTGCTCCACCGATGAAAGAGAACTTATTGAGATTTTGAAGGAACCACTTTCACGCGATGAAATAATCCGCCGGCTCGGCAAACCCGTTTATGCAACTCAAACAATCATCGCCACGATGGAAATTAAGGGTTTGATTGAAGAAGTTATGGGAGAGATACATATTAAGTAGAAAGTTAAAAGTTTATAAAGTTTGTAAATGGAATTGGACAAACCGAGATCATTAGAGTATAAATAATTTAGGAGGTACAAATGATTCCAGACTGTGTCGTGATTGGTGTCACAGCAATTGTCCTCACCATTTGGAATCGGAACGGTCGAATCCAACGGTTCTTCTGGGAGTGTGCAGAAGAAGCCCTAAGAAAGATGTGAAAACCACAGCTCCGTGCGCGCAAGCGCCGGAGCTGTTGATTTTTATATGTTAGTTAACTATACGATATATCGTATAGTTAAGAATTTATTATTAATAAAAATATTGGAAATTAAATAACTAAAATTTGCAAAATGAAGATATTCAGGCTAGATTGTTTTTGGAGGCTTTATGAATATTTTGAAACATGCTTGTGAGGATTGCAGAGGAAAACCCGTAATTATAAATTACAAGGGACCACTCCTGCCACCTAACAATAAGTCAGCCGTTTTGTGTCACGAGTGCATGAGCCGAAGAGTGCGAGACGACATGGTTGGTCTTCCGCCACGTCCTCTAGGATTTTTCAAAATCACTGAAGAAAATTGAGGGTCCAAAAGATAATTGCGGGTCCTCATTTTTTATTTAAATTTGCAAAAAAATTATTTTACAGTAATACTAGAGCAATAAGCACTTATTATTTATTCGTAAATTCGATTACATTCGTAAAATTCGTATCATGAAATTACTAATAGTTGAATCACCCGCAAAAGCAAAAACGATTTCCAAATATTTGGATGGGAAGTACGAAGTGGTTGCATCCGTGGGACACATCCGTGACTTACCGAAGTCCAACAAAAAAGCCATCGACATCGAGGGTGGTTTTATCCCCCATTATGAAATTTCCAAAGGTAAGGAAAGAATTGTAGCAGAACTCCGGCATCTCGCCGATAAGGCAGATGAGATTTTGCTTGCCACTGACCCCGACCGAGAAGGCGAAGCTATAGCTTGGCATATAGCACAGGCGACAGATTTAAAGCGCCCAAAGCGAGTGGTGTTTCATGAAATTACCAAGGAGGCAGTGATAGAGGCACTCGAACACCCTCGCGAGATTGACGATAACTTAAAACAAGCGCAAGAAGCACGCCGAGTGTTAGACAGACTTGTAGGATACGACCTTTCAGGACTTATTTGGAAAAAAGTGCGATACGGACTTTCGGCTGGAAGAGTTCAATCCCCTGCACTTCGCATAATAATGGAACGTGAGCGAGAAATTCGCGCTTTCAAAAGCCACACATTTTGGGTTATTTCCGCCGATGTAGAAAGTCCAACGAAAGCCCCTTTCATTGTGATTTGCGAAGACGAACCAACAGATAAAAAAGTTTTGGATGACATCGTAAAAAAAGCTGAAAATGGCAAATGGAAAGTTCTTGATGTAAAAGAAACTGCTGTAAAAAAATCCACTCGTCCGCCTTTTATCACTTCCACGCTCCAGCAGACTGCCTCATCTCGTTTAGGATTTTCGCCTTCACGCACAATGGGCATCGCGCAAAAACTATACGAGTCTGGATTTATCACCTACATGCGAACTGACTCTACAAACTTGAGTCAGGTGGCGATAGCACAAATTGCACAAACAATAGAGAAAAAGTTTGGTAAGGAAAACTTGCAAATCCGAACCTACACAGCAAAAAGCAAAAACGCCCAGGAAGCCCACGAAGCCATTCGCCCAACACATTTCAATGTTGAAAAAGCCGGACACACCGATGAGCAGAAAAAACTTTACGAACTTATCTGGAGAAGAGCGCTGTCTAGCCAGATGAAAGACGCGGACACCCTGCGCACAAAAATCACAGCAAACGTACGCGACACTAATACACGAATGAATACGAATGACACCAATGAAACTCAAATACCAAACTTTTCTGCTACTGGCTCGCAGGTTAAATCCCCCGGCTGGCTCTTAGCAGATCCAGCTTCTCGAGGTGAAGATGTAGAACTTCCAAAAGTCCATCAAGGCGAAACCTTGATATTGAAGAGAGTTAATACCGAGGAAAAACAAACTGAACCACCCCCACGATATTCTGAAGCCGGGCTTATCAAAGAACTTGAAAAAAGAGGCATCGGCAGGCCGAGCACCTACGCCTCTATCATCGGCACATTGGAAGATCGCGGTTATGTGGAGAAAGTGAATAAGGCCCTCATACCGACAGACACAGGCGACGTCGTTTCAAGTTTTTTGGAAGACAATTTTGCAAACTATATAAGTGATAGTTTTACCGCAGAAATGGAAGACAAGCTCGACCTTATTGCCGAAGGAAAAGAGGAGTATGAAAAAACTCTTTCAAAATTTTACAAACCATTCCATGCCGATGTAAAAAGTAAAGATAAAATGGACAAGGTCACCAACATGGGTAACGCCGATCCGAAATTTAAATGCCCTGCTTGTGGAGGGCCGATGATTATCAAACTTGCTCGAAGCGGAAAGTTTCTCTCTTGTGCCAGATATCCTGACTGTGAAGGGGCGCTGACAATGGACGGAGTAGAAATAAAAAAGGACGAGCCGATTGGTGTTGATCCGGAGTTAGGACTACCGATTTTTGTCCTAGTTGGAAAGTACGGACCTTATGTTCAGCTTGGTGATCGAAAAAATGGAAAAATAAAAAGGGGTGAAAAAACTCCAAAACCTCGAATGGCATCAATACCAAGAGATAAGGATTTGAACACAATTACTTTGCAAGATGCTTTGAAATATTTATCACTTCCACGTGTCCTTGGAGTGCACCCAGAAACTGGAGAAAAAATTACCGCAAGTATTGGTCGCTTTGGACCGTATATTGTCCACCAAAAAGATTTCAGATCATTAAAAAATGATGATGTTTATACGATTGAACTTCCGCGCGCTTTGGAAATTTTGAAAGAAGAAAAGAAAAAACGTGGGTTTAAAAAGAAAGCCAAGTAGACGCGATATTAAATCTCTTACTGCAAGTCATTTAACTTGTAACTTGGTAACTTGGAAGCCTTGCTTCCAAGTTACATAGAAACTAATCAAAATCAAAGTTTTTAGATTTTCTTTCTATAATATCCGAGAGAGAACTTATTGAAAATTCTTCATATTCATTGATATTTTTAAACTGCTCTAAAATTATTTCTTTATTACAAATTTCTTTTGTCGAATTATTGATGTATTCTGACCAGCTCGATTTACTTAACTTGGAAGCCTTGCTTCCAAGTAGTTTAGTATTGTTATTTTGATTAACGTAAACACTTAAGTGAAGTAAGTATTCGTTAGAATTTATATGCTTAGACTTAAATTTACCTTGAAATAGTGAGCCGGAACGTTTTTGTCTATTATTAAAATATTTTGCAAAACCTGTTCCTATTCTTTGCATAAATTTTTCTACCCCCTTATCATCAACTTGTTTGAGGATAAAATGATAATGATTGGGATTGAGACAGTATGCAATAAAGTCAACTAACTTTGATTTGGAAGCCTTGCTTCCAGATTTATCTTTTTTGTCTACAAAACGATTTTCGTAAATACTTCCGATTGGATTGATAGTATTAAATTCTTCCATACTTTGAAAAAAACGATCAATATCCAATTGATCCATAAAGATATCTCTTTTGTCTACGCCCCGATTATATATGTGGTAAAATTCCCCGGTAACGAAATCAGTCTTTCTTTGAGACATGGGTTTATTTTAACCTGTAAGCCCACTTGGAAGCAAGGCTTCCAAGTGGATGAAGGAGAAAAATCTTTTGTGAATTTTTTTATAGAAAAGGCCTCACGTAAGGTCGCTTGAGCGAAACCTTTTCATGAGACCTATCTGGGCTGAGGTGGTGTTAGGAATTCTGGAGAAACCTCCATGAGAACGCAACGGCAACGTCCAGATCCAGTTCCCTTGGAATTGAACTCACCAACCCATGTTCCATCGGATTGCCTGTAGAATTCATAGGCAATTTCATAGTCTCTGTGGGTATATTTCTTTTAGAAACTGAACTTGTTCTCGCCAAGTTTGATCTCAGAGTAGGACTGAGTCGCCGAAACGATCACTCATTGTTCCAACTACTTCGCCTGGCCATTCACCCTCACCGAACATGCCATGAAAAACAGAGTAGTTGAGATCTTCACGAATGATCGCTTGAGTTCCGTCAGGACCAAAATCTAGACCCAACGAACGACTACGCTGAAAGAAAACCCCTTGAATCAAGTATATTCTGCACTTTTGGTCTAGATATTACTGTGACTCTTAAAGCATGTCAACAAATTGTATTTCTGGCTCTTTCCATTACAATACAGAATATGCCAGATATAAAGGAAATCATTTCTCTACTACAAAACCCTGTTGACAAGGACATCGTCCTTATTCAAAAGGCCTATGATTTTGCCATAAAGGCCCATGAGGGACACTTGAGAAACAGCGGAGAGCCGTACTTCAATCATCTCTTCGCCACAGCTAAAAACATTGCCGGGCTTGGAATGAGCGCCACGGCCATCACGACCGGTTTTCTTCATGACACAATTGAAGACACGAAAGCAACTCCGGAAGAAATAGAGAAAGAATTCGGAGGTGAAATACTTTTTTTAGTTCAAGGTGTAACAAAGCTCGGAAAAATCCGCTATCACGGAACTGAAAGATATAATGAGAGTTTACGAAAACTTTTCATGGCCATGTCCCAAGACATCAGAGTACTCATAATTAAACTCTGTGACAGACTTCACAACATCCAAACTTTGCAATTTATTCCAAAGGACAAACAACTCCTTATCGCTAAGGAGTCACTGGAAATATACGCACCGATCGCCAACCGTCTTGGTATAAAAAAGATCCAGCGAGAACTGGAGGATATTTCTTTTTCTTATGTTGACCCGCAAAGATTTAGAGAAATACAAAAACTTTTGAAAACCCGAGGTAAAGAACAAGAAGAGCATCTTGAAAAATTTGAAAAATCAATCAAAAAAGAATTGGCAAAAAACGGAATAATTGATTTTCGTATTGACCATAGGGTTAAAGGTTTGTATTCACTCCATCGAAAACTTATTCTGGACAATGTTGATATAGAAAAAGTTTATGATATTTCTGCCATACGTATAATAGTAAAAGATGTTGCGCAGTGTTATAAAATTCTAGGTATTATTCATGGCTCTTGGAGACCCCTTCCAGATAGAATAAAAGACTATATAGCCACACCGAAATTAAACGGCTACAGGTCACTACATACCACGATATTTTCTGGGGACGGAGGTATTATAGAAGTCCAGATAAGAACCGAAGAAATGCACAAGGAGGCAGAGTTTGGTATCGCTTCTCACTTGTCATATAAAGAAGGTTTGAAGAAAAAGACAACCAACCCGAAACTAGCTTGGGTAACAAAAATACTACCAGCTAGAAAGCCATTAGAACAAAGTGGAGGCAATAAGACACCTGAAGAGCTAGCTATGACGGAAGTACCGACTTGGGTGAAAGAACTTGTTGAATATCAGAAAGAAGCTGGTGATGAATTTGTTGACGATATAAAAGAAGATTTTTTCAAACAGCGTATTTTTGTTTTTACGCCTATTGGTGATGTAATTGACTTACCGAAAGGTTCTTCTGTTATAGATTTTGCCTACGCCATACACACAGATATCGGTAATAAAATGTCAGGAGCAAAAGTTAATGGAAAGTTTGTGGCCATAGACACAACCCTCCAAAACGGTGACAGAGTTTTAATTGAAACCAAAAAAACTGCAAAACCCAGCCAAAAATGGCTAGAAAACTGC
>Ga0155973_116_pt1 | contig 27875 bp, 31 predicted proteins | sample RifCSPlowO2_02_FD_107627 | JGI IMG/M metagenome (GOLD analysis project Ga0155973, IMG submission 107627) | Candidatus Zambryskibacteria bacterium RIFCSPLOWO2_02_FULL_39_26 | reverse complement strand
GTGGGTAAGTGGTATGATTTAGCCTTTGATAAAAATTTCAAAATTTGTTAAATCTTCGGTTGCTCCGGATGGAATCAAGTTTAATTCTACTGGCTGTCCGTTCCAAGTAGCTTTTATCATTGCGTTTTCACTGGCTTGGAATTCTATTTTGAATCTGTTTACCGTGATAACTTGGGCGCAAATTTCTCCACTGCTTGTTGACGTAAAATCAATGGTCACTTGTTCCGGGAATGACTCGGCCACCCGGGCAGTTGTATTTAAAATATGGCATGGCGTGGGCAGATTAGTTTCTCCGGCAATTATATGCGTGCCGTTTTTAAACTGATGCTTTGCCGTGATTCTTTCGTGGGGTGAAGTTGTCCCCAAAACATCACCATTTGTCTTTTCTGCAGTTGTTCCCTGCCACCACTTCCAAGAATCGGGAGCCCAGAAATAAAAAATACCTAAAACAATAAGCACAACGATAACTATTATGACAGTTTTTGACATGATTTTGTGATTAGTTAATAACTCTGGCAACACCAATTCTACCATATCAAGTATTTTGTGTTATAGTCTCTGGTTGAAATGATGTTTTTTGGCCTGATTTATGCTTCGCGATATATCGCTAAGTATAAATTAAGAGGTAAAAATAAACTAAAAATAATTTTGTGATTTTGTGTGTATCTCCGTTGAAACTTGCATTTTCCCAACTGGCGGACAGAGTGGGATTCGGACCCACGGTACTCTTTCAAGTACGGCGGTTTAGTAAACCGCTAGTTTAAACCGCTCACTCATCTGTCCGTCGCATAAATATACATTATTTTAACGATTTGTTGTATAGTGAATTGCATTAAAAGGAGACGTGTCAGAGTGTTGATTTGCGAAAACTCGTAGCAAATCAAAGATAGAGCGCGACGGCGCGAGTCGGGGTCGCAAAAAATTTTCAGCAGAAAATTATTTGTGACCTAATGTACCTCTTTGCAACAAAGAGGTATTCTATCTCAAAGTAGGAAAATGTGATAAAAATAGACTATCGGAGACGTGTCAGAGTGGTCTAATGTACCTCTTTGCTAAAGAGGTGTGCCCCTTAAAAGGCACCGACGGTTCGAATCCGTCCGTCTCCGCCAGTTGGAATTATGGTATAATTTTCTCAATGATTCCCGTTAGAGATTTCAGTTTATTGAAAATCTTTCGGGTGAAATAGTTAATCAATATAATTTTATACTTGTAGTTAAAAGCTACTGGTATCTCTAACGAGATGAACCAGAGATTTTACCAACTTATTTCGGGCTTGCTGGCAGTGATTCTTATAGCTGTTATCGCTTATTTTGCTTTTAGCAAAAAAACGGAGGAGATGGCAGTTCCGATAAATAATACGAAAACAACTACACCAACCCCGCTTCCGAAAACAACTGGAGTAGAATATAAAAACACAGAATATGGTTTCAGTTTTATCTTACCTGAAAGTTGGAAAGACTTTTCTGTCATCGAAGATATCTGGGAAGGGTACAGTCTAGATGCAAAAGGTGAAAGTCAAATACTTACCCAGACTGGTCCGTTGATTTCTATCCGTCATCCGGATTGGGAATATAAAAGTCCTCGCCAAGATATCCCGATAATGGTTTTTACAATAGTACAATGGACAGATTTACAGGCAAATAAATTTCACATCGGCGTGGCACCGATAAATCCTACAGAGCTCGGAAGAAATAAAAAATATGTTTTTGCCATCCCAGCCCGTTACAACTACGAGTATCTTACCGGTTACGAAGAAGTTGAAGAAATTTTGGGAGGTAAACCGTTCAAAGCTCAATAGTAAAAAAGTAGAAAGTTGAAAGTTGAAAAGTGATGCAAATACACTTACTTTTAACTTTTTACTGCTAACTTTTAACTCCTGTGGTTCTCTAGTGTGCTATCGTGAAAGCAAAAACGTCCCGAGCTCCGGCTTCCAAGAGAGTTTTTCGGGCTTCAAGCAGAGTGCTGCCGGTTGTGACGACGTCGTCAATTAAAATGACATATTTTCCTTCCACTCGCGGATCGGCGTTGAAGCAATCCGCCAAATTTTTCATTCTTTCGGTTTTGGTGTGACTGTGACTCTGGACCGGTGTGTCAGTAATTTTTTGAAACCATTGTGGAGCGTAAAGAAGAATGCGATCAAAATCATTTTCCAAAACTGATTTGGCAATATATTCGCTCTGATTGTACCCGCGTTCAAATTTTCTTTCTCTTGATATAGGGATGGGGATGAGCAGGAACTCTGCCTTGCCCGAAAAAAGGGAAATATCGGAAATTAGGGCAAAAATTTCTTCAAAAAGAAGCTTGCCGATATGCTGGAGCGGCATAGTGTTTTCCTTGTATTTTAATTCCCAAATAATGGCTTTAACCCTCTTGTCTTTGTAGTGAAAAAGCGGGTGAATCCAATCCATTTCTTCCACTGACGAGGCTTCCGGCAGGGAATTTATGGCCTCTTCGTCCAATTTTTGCATAATGGCAAAATTGGTTCGGGGAGGAAGAATGGCGTTTAGCAACAATTCAAATAAATCCCTAATTTTTTTCAACATGCTTTATACATTATACTTTATACGTTATAAAAACGAGAGAGGAGCACGTGAGAAAGTAATCTTTCGCACAGTGTCCGAATGATGTTTTTATATCAGTGGTAACCTGATATACTAATTATACATGGCCAATTTTTTTTCAAATTTATTCAATAGACAGAGCCAGAGCGTTTTGGGCATAGATATCGGCTCATCTTCCATAAAAATGGTTCAACTTAGCCGTAAAGGAGGCCATCCTGTTTTGGAAACATACGGCGAGTTAGCTTTAGGACCTTACACTGGCAAGGGCGCTGGAGAAGCTACCAGTCTATCACAAGAAAAAATTATTGAAGCGGTCAACGATATGCTTCGGGAAAAAGAGGTAAACATTACAACCAAACTATGCGGCATAGCCATCCCTTTTGCTTCCAGTCTGATGGTGGTTATTGACATGCCTATGGCCACCAAAACCCAACTTGACCAGATGATTCCGATTGAAGCTCGAAAATACGTTCCAGTGCCGATATCCGAAGTAACTTTGGATTGGTACACCATTCCAAAGGATAAAAATGCGGATGGGTCGGCGCCAAATGACAAAAATCAACCAACTTCCAAAATAGAAGTTCTTCTGGTGGCCTTGCACAATGACACCATAAACCAATACAAAGATATTGTGACAAAAAGTTCCTTGGACGCCAGTTTTTTTGAGATTGAAATTTTCAGCACCATGCGCTCGGTCTTGGATCAGGAAGTTAATCCGGCTCTGATTATAGATATGGGGGCCACCACCACAAAACTTTACATCGTGGAAAGGGGAATTTTGCGATCGTCTCACATGATAAATCGCGGCTCGCAAAACATTACCAACGAGCTTTCCAAATCGCTCGGCATTTCTCTGGAAGACGCTGAATATCTAAAGCGGGAAAAAGGAATCCCCGGCCAGATAAACGGCATAGAAGTAAAAGAGGTCATGACCATTACCTTAAATTATATTTTCTCTCAGGCCAATCAGGTCGTTTTGGCTTATCAGAAAAAATATAACAAAAATGTCAGTAAAGTTCTTCTGGTTGGAGGTGGTAGCGCGCTCAAGGGCATAGTGGATGTGGCCCAAAATAATTTTCAGACAGAAGTAGTGGCCGGAGACCCTTTCGGAAAAGTTGTTGCTCCAGCTTTTTTGGAAAAGGTATTGAAAGATACTGGTCCAGAATTTGCCGTGGCGGTTGGCGTTGCGCTTCGCCGTCTCCAAGAGCTCGGCTAATGTCTAAGACCCAAATCTCTTTCTCACCCACATCCTTTTTGTAGCACGCATAATTTCTGGGCTAGAAATTTGCTCACTCTCGCACCGTCCTGCTCCGAGAGTCTCCAAAAAGAATATGGGTTCGACGAGATTTGGATAGTGCCAGTACGGAAATTCTAAAACCACTTATTTTAAAGACTTTTTCGATAGTGGAAAATATTGACAAAAAGGCATCAAAGGTGGTATAATACAAGAGTAAGTTCTTTAACATTATTCTTGCATTTGCCACAGCAGAAAGAGCCCTAAAAATAAGGCTTTCTCTGCTGTGGCAAAACCTACGGACGGGTTAGCTTGAACGGCATGTTTTCAATTGAAAGGAAGGATCGCTATGAGCGATAAGGCCTTGAATCCGGCGACACTCGAATTGACCCAGAAGATTCAGCTCCATTTTCCACGAGGGATACGAGCGGAAATTCTTTGTGATTGGAACGGGGCGCCGGCGGAACTCATCTCCGCCAAGCTTCTGGAACTTTTCGGAAACTCTCCTGTTGTGGAAGAGATGAAGCGCAAGCTGAACCTCCTCCACCTCAAGCCGGTTACCTCGGACGGACGGAACGGTCACCAGTTCATCGAGGTCGGGGAGCACAACGGATTGCGATTCGATGACTGGGCCAAGAACGCGATGACGGTGGGACGGGATGCTAAGGGCAATCTCATCGTCACTGGATCCTCCGGAGTCGTCTACAAACCCGTCGTTATCAAGGGCGGCGAGTTCGAGGACAACGAGCGCGTCACTTCAAACATCCGCAAGGTTGCCGAGGCACAGAAGCTCGTGACACCGCCGTGGTGGCTCGCACCCCTCCTTCGGGAGAAAGTCTCCGACTCGGAGATTCTGGCAATGGGTCTTGACTGGCTCATCGTGATGCACGAACCAATCACCGATTCCGATGGCGATCCGAGCTTGCTCGGTTTGCTCCGGGACGTTGGTCGCTGCTTGAGCGCGTCCTACGGCTACCCGGCGGGCAGGTGGAATCGTCGGGGCGGTTTCGTGTTCCTCGCTCCGCAAGAATAAGCACTTAGGGCTGGGGTCTTGGTTCTCTTGAACCTTTGACCTTAGCCCTGCACTCCGGCGTATTTTTGTACGACCGGTTTTTTCGTATAAAAATCTATGTTACGATGTCTGTGGTAGTAGGCGAGTCTTGCTGGAGATCAAGGTTTCCGGCGGCCGAATCCAGTATCCATAAGTTGAGAGCGTCTGAGATCAAGGTTTTAGGCGGAGGATTTATGTAGAAACTTCAAAAAATGAAGATACTTGGTATAGAGTGCTAACGCATTATGATGCGAGATAAGATTCAATCCCGAGAGTATTCGAAGGATGGTGATATGGACGGCACTTTATACAGAACGAGTGTACCGATTCCGATGGCAATCCGAACTTGCTCGGTTTGAACCGGAACGATGGTCGCTGCTTGAGCGCGTACAACGGCAACCCGACGAACAGGTGGAATCGTCGGGACGGTTTCGTGTTCCTCGCTCCGCAAATTTTCTCATTTCTCTCTCGGCTTAGTGTCGGGAGAGTTTTGTTTTACTATTTGCCCGTGCCAACCACCGAGTTGTCCACCAGCTTTAGCAAGAGGTTCACTTAAAGCAATATATCTTTTATTATCCAGTGCTTTAATTTCCCACATCATATACAAAAGAAATTTCAAAGTATCTAAAGATATAATTGCCTTTTTAACAAAAGGTTGTTTTTCCTGCTTTTCCAAAAAACTAGCTATGAGTATACTCTCAATAGTTTGAATAAAGTATTTATCTATAGTTTCTGCTAAAGTGTATCGGGATGATTTTGGAGCAATTCTTATACAGCTCTGCCAAAGTATATAGGCTGATTTCATTAGTTCCAATACAGGTAGTAGTTTCGGGGGGGGGGCACTTAAAGTCATATTTTGTGTTTTAATTATAAATAATAAAGTAACTATCATCTAAACATTAAAATGAATTTTTTTCAAGAAATATGTTCTGTTGAAAATATCTTAGATGCTTGGTGTGAATTTTCTAAAGGCAAACACCAAAAGAAAGATGTCCAAGAATTTCAGCTACATCTTATGGATAACATCCTCTTACTTAATAAAGACTTGCTTTCTCTGAAGTATAAACACGGTAAATACGAATCATTTAATATAAATGATCCCAAACCAAGGAATATTCATAAAGCTTCAGTCAGGGATCGCTTGTTGCATCACGCGATCTATAGAGTTTTATATCCATATTTTGATAAAAAGTTTATAGATGATTCGTATTCTTGTAGATTGGGGAAGGGAACACATAAAGCACTTAATCAACTGAAATCTTTTATAAATAAATCGTCTCAGAATAATAGTAGGAGGTGTTTTGTTTTGAAATGTGATATTAGAAAGTTTTTTGCTTCTATAGATCATAAAGTTTTAGAAGAAATCGTTGGAAAATCCATTTTGGATTTTGAAACTGGCTGTCTTATAAAAGAAGTGGTTGAGAGTTTTTATAGTTTTGAATCTGGCAAAGGTTTACCTCTAGGGAACCTAACTTCACAACTTTTGGTAAATATTTATATGGACCAGTTTGACCAATACATGAAACACATAATTAAAACAAAATACTATATTAGGTACGCAGATGATTTTATCGTGCTCAGTCACCAAAAAGAAATTTTAACAAAAATTTTGGAACAGACACAATTGTTTTTAATAGAAGAATTGAAGTTAAATCTTCATCCTAATAAGGTTTTTATAAAAACCCTAGCTTCCGGAGTGGATTTTTTGGGCTGGGTGCATTTTCACGACCATAGGGTGCTACGAACCACGACAAAAAGGAGAATGTTTAGAAATCTAGATGATAATCCTAGTAAAGAAACAATACAATCCTATCTCGGGTTACTAAGTCATGGTAGTGCTTATAAACTTCAAAAGCGAAATTATAAGTTTTTTGAAACTTCGCAGGCGATTTAGAAAACAACGACGAAGATAAAGTATGCCCGAAGCACTGTTTGAGCGAGGGTTCTCCGAGCGAGTTTGCGAGAGGGCGACGTATCAAGGATGTTGTTTTCTTAGAGAGCCGAGGTAAGCAAAACTCACCAGAGTTTATGCGGTCTCTAAAAGCTTATAATTGAGCGCTATATTATACACACCTAGTTATAGTCTTTTATTTCCACATATAATATAATAAGTGCATAGTATGGAGCCTACCTTCAAAACATCGTTTATTCCTAAAAAGCCCATAGCAACGGCCCAGGCCAGCGGGCCTGCTCCGGCGCGCAGTTTCAACTTTTTTTCCCTCATATCCACCACTATTTTCATTATTACCATACTGGCTTCCGGAGGTCTTTTCGCTTACAAAAAAATACTGGAAAACCAGATAGTCAAAGCCGATAAGGACGTAAATGAAGCCAGAGCGGCTTTTCAAGTGGAAGAAATCAAAGACTTAATTGACGCCAATTCTCGCATTACCGCCATCAACAGCTTATTAAAAAATCACGTTGTTTTATCCAAGGTTTTTACTCTGCTTGAAGAGTTAACCATAAAAAAAATACGCTTTTCCGACTTTTCATATGCCAAGAAAGGAGATTCCCTCACTCTCAAGATGAAAACCGAATCTCAAAATTACAGCGCCTTGGCCTCACAGGAAGAAATTTTTTCAAAAAGCCAGTTTTTGAAAAACACGAAGTTTTTTGATTTTAATATTGGTGAGAACGGCTATATCACTACCGATTTTTTTACGGAGTTAAATCCAAGTCTCATATCATACAAAAGTGTTGTGGAATCCGTGTCGGGGAATGAACAATAATATGAAATCTTCTCTACCATTTATTATCATAGCAATCTGCATCGGCTTGTATTTTTTGTATATAAGCCCGACCATTACAGACGTGCAAGCGCTCCGTGACCAAAAAGCCGAATACACCAATGTTTTGGAAAAAGTCCAGGAAATAAAAGAAATGCGCGATGCCGTTTCTGCCACCTACAACAATATTCCTTCCGCCGATTTAAACAGATTAAGCAAAATTGTTCCGGAAAGATTTAATTCTACTTTGTTGGCTAACGATTTGAACAATTTGGCTTCCAAAAACGGCATTGTCATCAAAAGTTTTAAGGAAAGCACTTCCAATACAAGCGGCGGGGCGGTTGTGGCAAGTCAGGAAAATCCGGCTTATAAAACCAACGTTATTACCATCAGTTTGATCGGTCAATACAGGCAGTTTATGAATTTTTTGGCGGAGCTTGAAACCAGCCTTCAGTTGGTTGATGTTACCAGTCTAGCCATGAATTCTTCTGCGGGGCAAAAGCCGACGGATAACCAGTTTCAATACACATTGGAAATTAATGTTTATTCGTTAAGATAACATGCAAAACATTTCGCTAAAAAATAAAAATATACTGGTGCCGATTCTGATTCTCTTGGCTCTGGCAGTTATGGCCTACTTTTATTACAGAGGCGGCGATACGGAAATGATAAGTTTGGATCAGTCGGCTGATACAGGGCCTCTGGGTCAAGATATTTTAATCCTGGCAGAAAAATTAAACATCCTTTCCATTGATGCCTCGGTTTTTTCTTCTGTCTTATTTACAACTTTGGTAGATTGGAGTTTACCTCTTTTGCCGGAACCCCAAGGCCGGGCTAACCCCTTTGCCTTGATCGGCACTGACGCGGGTTCAGCTACGACGCTTAAAACTTCCGGAAGATAAATAGTGTATAATTTGGTTCAATGGACATACTTCAAATACTTGTACAAAAAGGAGTACTGCCTCAAAAAGACGTAGCCAAGATTACAAACCAATCAGTTTCTTCCGGCATAACTCTTGAAGAGGCCCTGATTAAGCACGGGATTTCTCCTTATGAAATTCTTTCCGCCAAAGGAGAATATTTTGACGTGCCGATAAAAAATCTGGCCGGTCAGGACGTTACCGAAAAAACTCTGGATTATATTCCGGAAGATTCGGCCGTCCATTACCGCTTTGTGCCGATTGCCGTCACTAAAGGAGTTTTGGAAGTCGGAATGGTTGATCCGGATGACATAGAGGCCAAGGATGCCCTGAATTTTATTTCTTCCAAAATCGGCATGCCTTTCAAAATATTTCTCATCACTGAAACTGATTTCAATAAAGTTTTCTCTCTTTATAAAGGACTGACCAGCGAAGTTTCAAAATCCCTGACCGAACTTGAGGCGGAACTGAAAATTGAGACAGCCAGAAGGGACGAGGAAGCCGATGAATCAATTGAACACAGCAAAAAAATCGCCGAAGATGCCCCGGTCACAAAAATCGTCGCCACCATCCTGCGTTATGCCACGGACGGGAACGCTTCCGACATACATATTGAACCGTGGCGGGAAAACGTCAGGGTGCGTTTCCGAGTGGATGGGGTGATGAACACCAGCTTGGTCTTGCCATACAAAATTCATTCAGCCGTAGTTTCCCGCATCAAGATACTATGCAACATGCGGCTTGACGAAAAGCGCAAACCGCAAGACGGACGTTTTACCGCTCGCATTGAAGGACGCAAAATTGACTTTCGTGTTTCCACTTTTCCGACCTATTACGGCGAAAAAGTGGTCATGAGACTTCTTGACCAGGAAAGAGGCATCAGGAAAATGGAAGATTTGGGAATGAGTAACAGAAATCTTGAATTGGTCCGCAAAGCCATAAATAAACCATATGGCCTGATTCTCATATCCGGTCCGACCGGTTCTGGAAAAACCACAACTTTGTACGCCATGCTAAACGAACTTGACAAGGATCATCAAAACGTTCTTTCACTGGAAGATCCAATAGAGTACAACATAGAAGGCATGTCCCAATCCCAAGTCCAACCGGAAATCGGCTACACATTTGCCACCGGTCTTCGCACCACTTTAAGACAGGACCCCGACGTCATCATGGTCGGTGAGATACGAGACAAGGAAACTGCCCAGCTTGCCATTCAGGCCGCCCTTACCGGCCACTTAGTGCTTTCAACCATTCACACCAACTCCGCCACCGGCGTCATACCCAGACTGATTGACATGGGTATTGACCCTTATCTTATCGGACCGACACTCATTCTGGCCATGGCCCAGAGATTGACTTTGCAATTGTGCCCTAATAGCGGAACTAAAATACCGATAGAGGGGAGTATCAAGCTGATGATAGATAAGCAGTTCAGCGATTTACCCCGAAAATATATTGATGAGATTGAATTTACCGATGAAGTTTATAAGGCCAATCCGAGCGCTGATTGTCCGAACGGAACCCGCGGGCGTGTTGCTGTCATGGAAGTTATGGAAATGGATAAGGATCTTGAGACTGTTATTTTGAAAAATCCGAGCGAGCTTGAAATAACAAAAATGGCAAGAGCCAAGGGCTTGGTTACCATGAAAGAGGACGCCCTTGTAAAAGCCATGCACAGAATCATTCCTTTTGAGGAAGCAAACATGTTATGATTATAGTTGAAAGTCCATAAAGTCTATAAAGTTCACAAAGTTATGGTCAAAGAAGATAAAAAATTAAAAATATTGCTTATAGATGACGATCGTTTTCTTCTTGATATGTATTCTTTAAAGTTCAAGAAATCGGAACTGGAGGTTGATACATCGTCCAGCAGTCTCTCGGCTCTGGAAAAACTTAGAACCGGAGGTTTTTACGATATTATTCTGTTGGATATTATTATGCCGGGGATGGACGGTTTGGAGCTTTTAAAAGTGATCAGAGCGGAAAAACTTTCACCAGACTCAACTATTGTAATGCTTACTAACCAAGCGGATGATTTTGAAAAGGTCAAGCAATTCAATGTTGATGGCTATATTATTAAAGCCACCACCATTCCGTCGGAAGTGGTCGACCAAGTTTTGGCAATTTATAAAAATAAAATTAATAATTAAAAATTCTAACGGGATGACTGCCGATTACAAAAAGAACCTTCAAAATCTGATTTCAATAGTCATAAAGGAAGATGCTTCCGATCTTCATCTGTCGGAAGATCGAGTGCCGGTTATAAGATCCGCCGGTTTTCTCGTGCCTATATCCAACCATCCGGCCCTGACCAAACAGGACCTAAAAGGCATTTTGGAGGAACTGATTGACGCCCCCAAAAAGGAGATTTTTTTGGAAAAAAAGCAAGTTGATTTTGCCTACTATGATGATAAGGGTACCAGATTTCGAGGTAATGCTTATTTAAATCTTGGCAGGATAAGTATAGCCTTGCGCTTGGTGCCAAAGAAAATCAGAACGCTGGAAGAATTAAATCTGCCGGCCGTCTTGGAAAAGTTTGTCAATAAACAGCAAGGTTTCTTTTTGGTGGTTGGTCCAACCGGTCACGGCAAAAGCACCACTCTGGCCACTATGATAGATATGATAAATGAACAAAGACTGGAACACATTATAACCATAGAAGATCCTGTTGAATATATTTTTCAATCAAAAAAATCAATCATAGACCAAAGAGAGGTTCTGCAAGATACTCCGGATTTTCACACTGCCCTGGATGGGGCTTTCCGTCAGGATATAGACGTGCTTATGATTGGAGAAATGCGTACAAAGGAAGATATTGCCACGGCCGTTACCGCCGCTGAAACGGGACACTTAGTTTTTTCAACTCTTCACACCAATTCGGCCGCCCAAACTATTGAGCGCATCATAGATTCGTTTGACGGTAACCAACAAACTCAAATTCGTGTACAGCTAGCCAACAGCTTGCTTGGTGTTTTTTCACAACGCCTTATTCCGCGTATTTCTGGAGGGCTTATTCCAGCCGTGGAACTGCTGATAAACAACAACGCCGTGGCCAATCTGATTAGGGAAAATCGTACATTTGAAATTAGTTCGGTCATTGAGACTGGTTCTGACCAAGGCATGATTGATTTGAACAGAAACTTAAGCGAGCTTGTCAGAGCCGGGGAAATAACCATGGAAAACGCCTATCTCCACTCAAACAATACCAAAGGACTGGATCATATGTTGTAAAAATTTTCAATTTTCAATTTTCAATTTTCAATTTTCAAATTGGAGATTGAGTAAAAATTAAAAAGTACAAAATTAAAAATTATTAATTCTATGTTATTTACTTACAAAGCAATCACAAATAATGGAGAGAAAACAGATGGAAGTATAGAGGCTTTTAATGTTGACACCGCCATCAACTTGCTTCAGAAACGCGGGCTGATTATTTCTCAAATCAATTCAAATGACGAGAAAAAATTTTCGCTGGCCCTTTTGTCTTTTCTCAATAGAGTTTCAAATAAAGATATTGTCATACTTTCTCGCCAGATGGCCACTCTCTTTCAAGCCCAGATTTCGGCTTTGCGGGTGTTCAGGCTTCTCTCCGCCCAAGTGGAAAATCCGAGGTTGAAAGGATATTTGTCAAACATTGCCGATGATTTGCAGGGCGGAAGTTCCATCTCCAACGCCATTTCAAAATACCCGGATGCTTTTTCCAATTTTTATGTCAACATGGTCAAGTCCGGAGAAGAGTCCGGTAAACTTGATGAGGTTTTTAATTATCTGGCCGATTATCTGGACAGATCATACGAAGTTTCATCAAAAGCCAAAAACGCCTTAATCTATCCGGCTTTTGTGGTCACCACTTTTATCGGGGTTATGATTTTGATGTTTACGGTCATTATCCCAAAGATTTCCGTAATGATCACCGACTCCGGACAGGAAATACCTTTTTATACCAAGATCGTGCTTTGGATAAGCAATGTTATTGTAAATTATGGGATATTTTTGGCGGCCGGGGCTATTATTGCCGGATATTTTGTTTGGAGATATTCAAAAACAGACGAAGGAGCAAATTATCTGGATTCAATGGTTCTAAATATTCCGTACATAGGCGACTTATACAGGAAACTTTATCTTTCGCGCATAGCCGACAATCTAAACACTATGATTTTAAGCGGCATTCCTATGCTCCGAGCTCTAGAAATTACCTCGTCCGTGGTCGGCAATCGCACCTATCAAGCCATTCTTGACAGTACCCTGATAAAAGTAAAGGAGGGAACTTCTCTCTCCGATTCTTTGGGCACGTTTGAAGACATTCCGAACATGATGACTCAAATGGTCAAAGTCGGGGAGGAGACCGGAGAACTGGGGGCCATTATGAAATCACTTTCCAATTTTTACCAAAGGGAGGTAACCAATGCGGTGGACACTATTGTTGGCTTAATTGAGCCGGTGATGATTGTCGGGCTGGGCTTGGGGGTGGGGGTACTTTTGGCGGCGGTGCTTATGCCGATTTACAACATCGCCTCCGCCACTTAGAATAAATAAAATTGCCCAATCTGCGAGGCAATTTTATTTATTCCACTAGTTCTCACTAAGAATTAGTCCAGATTTGAAAATTAGAAATTGAAAATTTTTTTCCTATCCACAGAGGTAGGGAAATGCGAGTGGTTTTTTAGTATAATTAAGAGCATAGTTATTTAGTTACTCATAATATTTATGAAAAGACAAAACAGAAAGAACTTGGTATTCGGGTTTACGTTGATTGAACTAATTGTCGTTATCGCTGTCATCGGCATACTTTCGGCCATAGTTCTTGGTGTTCTCAATGGAGCTAGAAACAAGGGCGGTGATGCCGGAGTGAAATCTAACTTGGCGGGTATTCGTTCCCAAGCGGAAATATTGAACGATACTTGGGGAGTTTACGGCGTTGACGCCACCCCGACTCCTTTTGTTGTCGGAGCTTGCGCCGCCAGCCCTGACACTCTTTTCTCCGACCCAAACATTTCTGCTCAAATCACTGCCGCCGGAAACGCTTCAAATGGCGGTGGTATGGGCCAGGGCAGTTGCGTAAGCGCGTCCAATGCTTGGGCTGTCTCCATGCCGCTTAAAGAAGACCAGGCTAATTCTTGGTGTGTTGACAACAAAGGTACATCAAGGCAAGTTACTCCGGCTGGCGGAGATAGGGGATTTTTGGGGGTGGCTTGCAAGTAATCGCTTATGCGGGCTTATCCACAGGGCATCTTCCCATAGAGAAGATAGAGACGTATAATACATTCATCCGTTATAATTTGGTATTATAAGAATTTAGTTAATAATTATATATATGATAAAAAAGTCAAATCAGATTTTTAGCCAAGGTTTTACCCTTATTGAGCTCTTGGTGGTCATAGCTATCATCGGTATTCTATCATCTGTCGTGCTTGCCTCTCTAAACACCGCTCGAGGCAAGGGGGCAGATGCCGCCATCAAATCAAACTTAGCCAATATTCGCGCTCAAGCGGAAATACTTTACGATACAAACAACAACTACACAGGGGTTTGTGGCAATACCAATGTTATTGCTCAAATGACTTCAGCTAACGCCGCCGCTGGAACTGGAACCACTTTTTCAGCTGTTCTGACAACAGCTGGAACTGCCACTCAATCAGTCTGTCACGAAACTGCTACGGCTTGGGCCGCAAATGTGCCTCTCAAGACCAACAATGCTAACTCTTGGTGTTCAGACAGCGCCGGAGCTTCAAAGCAGGTTACACCGGGTTACCTTGGAGCAAGTGCCGTAGTTTGTCCTTAATATTCCAATATTTTTTCTACTGCAAAAAAGCCGGTCACCCCGGCTTTTTTGTTGCCATAGTTTTTGTGATGAATTATAATATAATGTGTAACAATAGTTGATTAGAAGATCTTTTTCACCCATACATGACAAAAAAGTTTAATCGCAATAAAAAGAACTTGGTGTCAGGGTTTACCCTTATTGAGCTCTTGGTGGTTATCGCTGTTGTGGGTATCATGTCGGCCGTTATTCTTAGCCAGCTTAACTCTGCCAGAAGCAAGGGCAGTGACGCCAATAAAAAATCAAATTTGCGCAACATAGGCACTCAAGCGGCTATTTGGTATGACTCTGCTACTTTAGGCAACGAATCCTTCAACGGGGTCTGTAGCTATGGTCCAGTTCAAAATATGTGGCAGGCGGCGGGAGCTACTTGCAATAATGGGGCCAGCGGATACAGAGTCAGAGCTCAACTTGTTCAACAAAACCAGTACGGACCATCTTCCGGCCTTGATTGGCTATGCGTGGATGCCACCGGCATACCTAAAATATTGGACACCGATCCGGGCGGATCAGCTGTAACCTGCCCATAAAACATTTAATTATTCCTCCAGCGGTTTAACCGCTAGGGGTAAGTCTAGATAGTGTAGCTTGTTCAGGCTATAATAATAGAATGGATTTAACATTTCTAATACTTATTTTTATTCTCGGCACTATTGTCGGCAGTTTTATAAATGTAGTCGGCTTGCGTTGGGGCAGTAGTCTGTCTGTTTGGAGCGGAAGGTCCCAATGTTTCTCCTGCGGAACGTCTCTCAAGTGGTATGAACTGATACCGATATTCAGTTTTCTTTTTCTCCGCGGTAAATGCAACAATTGCAAAAGTCCGATTTCAATCCAGTATCCGATAATTGAATTTCTTACAGGTTTTATTTTTGTCGGGGTATTGTTAAGGCAGATAAGCCTCTGGCCGCTTTATAGCGCATTTTCTTACGGGCTTTTATATTCGGCGCTGTTTTTTGTTTACTACACCTTGGTATTCAGTTTGCTTTTGGTAATCGTTATCTATGATGTCCGCCACAAAATTATTCCAAACAAACTAGTTTATACTTTTATTATTTTAAGCTTCTCTAAACTTCTCCTCTTTTTCTATTTCCAGGGTTTTGTCTTTACTTCCGAGGATTGGTTCAATCTCCTCTCCCCGCTTGTTTTGTTTATTCCTTTTGCAATCCTATGGCTTCTTTCTTCCGGCAAATGGATGGGTTTTGGCGACGCAAAACTTGTTTTCGGCATTGGAGCGCTCCTCGGTTTTATCTCCGGGGTTTCGGCTGTTGTTCTGGCTTTTTGGATAGGGGCGGGTTGGAGTGTTTGGCTTATAATCAAAAGCCGATTGATCAGGGCCAAAAACCCGCTAATAGACAGTCTAAGTTTGACCTCGGAAGTGCCGTTTGCCCCTTTTCTTATTTTGGGAACGATAATTATTTTTTTAACCCGGATAGATGTTTTAGGTTTAGGCCAGTTTATAAAATTCTTATATGCAAATTAATTTTTCCAAAGGGTTTTCATTGGTTGAACTTATAATTGTCATCGCCATTACCACCGTTCTTTTGGGTGTTATTACATACAGTTATAGAACTGCCAACAACAACTTGGCTCTATCATCGGCCGCTCAAGAAGTGGCCATAGCCATAAGACAGGCCCAAACTTATGCAATTTCTGTTAAAGAGTACGCTCCAAATAGTGGGCAATTCGATTATGCTTACGGTATTTTTTTCAGTCCAAGCTTTAATCCAAACTATATTATTTTTGCTGATAAAGATGTTGACGGAGTATTTAGTCTGGGGGATGGTTGCGGAACTGTTTCAACAGAATGTGTTGAACTTTTTACATTAAGAAATAATGTAAATATTACGGGAGTTTGTAATGCTTCAACATGCTACTCATCGGGTAGTAGGGATCTCACTGTAATCTTTAAACGGCCGAATCCGAATGCAACCCTTCGTTTGTATGCTTCAGGTATAGTTACTAACCCTTCTACAGGCAAAATTGTCTTGACTTCCCCACAAGGGACCACAGTCGCGGTTACTATTCAAAGTACCGGGCAAGTGTTGGTACAATAATAACCGTGACACAAATATACGAATCATGCCAATAACACGAATAAAAAAAGGACAAAAGGGCTTCACCTTGATAGAAATTATGGTTTCGGTTTCCATTTTTGCCATTATTTTGCTTATAAGTTCGGGATCAATTTACACTATTTTTGACGCCAACGGAAAATCCCAAAATCTTCGTTCCGTCATGGATAATCTAAACTATACGCTGGAATCAATGACCAGAACCATTCGGTTTGGTTACGATTATCATTGCGACAGAGGAGTTACTCCGACATATTTACCGCGAGATTGCGGTTCCGGAGCCTCGTCGCTTGTATTGGTGGCGGACAGCGGTTCGGAAATAATCTATGATTTAAACAATGGTCGCATAACCAGGTCTATAGATGGCGCCACAAACGATATGACATCTTCTGATGTTACTGTAAGCACTCTAACTTTTTGGGTTTTGGGATCGGACCCGTATTGTTCACCCGAGTCTGGATGCAGTACGACAGACACAGCTCAGCCAAGAGTAATTATTGTTGTCCAGGGCTATGTCGGACCTAAACTGACAACCAGATCGTCCTTCAGTCTTCAAACCACGGTTTCTCAAAGGGTGGTGGATGCGAAGTAGAGTTAGAAAGTTCGTAAAGTCTATAAAGTTCATAAAGTAAAATGCAAAAGATAAATCAAAAAGGAATAGATAGAAGAAACACGGGGTTTACACTCGTGGAAACACTTGTGGCTATCGCTATTCTCTCTATTTCTATTTTGGCAACTTTTACTGCAGTTCAGGGCGGACTGCAGGCCTCAATTAGTGCAAAGGACAGGATTACAGCTTTTTACTTGGCTCAAGAGGGGATGGAACTGGTAAGAAACATAAGGGATAACAATGCGCTAAATAAAATAAGTGGAGGTTCAAATCACTGGATGACTGGTATGGCTAACCAAAGCTTTTCACCAAATGGTATTTGTTACAGTTTTAATTGTATGATTGACACTACTACAATGGCGATTACTCAATGTGGAAGCACTGCGGGTACTTGGCCCCCTTGCCCCAATCTAAGAAAAGATCCAACATCAGGACTCATGGGTTACAATGGCGCCTGGACTCTCACAAATTTTCGAAGGGACATAACTTTTGGAGTACCTTATTCGCTTGATGAAGTAATAGTTTATATAACTATAACTTGGACCACGAAAGGAGTTACTAAATCTTTCCAGGTTTCTGAAACGCTCTATAATAGACAATAATCATGATAAATTTTAAATTTAAAATTTTAAATTTTAAAAAAGGGTTCACTCTCCTTGTAGCAATCATTACCACATCGCTCCTTTTGATTGTCAGTTTTGTGGTGTCTAATATCGCTTTGAAACAGCTGGTTTTGGCAAGTGCCAGCCAAGAATCACAATATTCTTTTTATAACGCCGACAGTGGAATAGAGTGCGCCACTTATTGGGATTTAAAAGACCAATCAAACCCAAGCCCGTTTGCCACAACCAGTTCTGGCACAACTCAAATTTCTTGCAATGGTCAGTCATTTAATGTTGGTGGTCCTGCTATGACAAATGCTGGAGGAGGCATTTATTACCAAGACATTACAATAAATTTATCCAAAGGATGCGCTTGGGTTAGGGTAATAAAAAGGTACGCTGGCAGTATTCCAGTTCTAACCACAATAATTGATTCAAGGGGCTATAACACTTGTGTCGCTGGATCTACTCGCAAATATGAGAGAGGAGTCACAACCTTTTTTTCCGGTAGCACTTATGTTTATTCCGAGCCAGTTACTCCACCACCACAAAATCCTTCACTTGCTAGAAGTCTTGGTACGGTTCAGATGGGAAATTCAAATGCGGTTTCTTGGGATTATCTGGACACTATTGCTGGTAATCCAAATTCAAACAATTGGATTGGACTCTATCTTACAACTGCTGCTGACTCGTCATGGCATTCATCAATGTATGCTGGAACTTGTGGCGGTTCTCCAGGCATACCGAGTATATCCGGAGCTTGCGCTTTTGTAATCCCGAACGGAGTTCCAGTGTCAACATACGAATATAGGATTTTCCAAAGTAATGGAGGAGTTACCAAACTTGCAACAAGTCCAACATTTACTGTCACAGCCCCAGCTTGTACTGTCGGTTCCGGAGGGACTATAACTTATACTGATTCAAATGGTTTAAACCCTCGTCCATCACCGCCATATACTGGAGGATATATACTGCATACTTATGCAACTCCTGGTACGTTTTCATTTACTGCTCCTACTCCCGCCGGTGGTTGCGTAGCATCTATCGTGTCTCTTGCGGTTGGCGGCGGAGGTGGAGGTGGAGGAGTCATTGGAGGCGGCGGAGGAGGCGGTGGTGTTCGTACATTCAATGGCGGATTTACAGCAGGAACCGTTTACGAAGTGGTTGTTGGAGCTGGAGGTTCGGGCGGCCAAGCTTGGGTGACAAGTAATGGTCAAGGAACAGCAGGTAACCCATCGTACATTAATGGTGTTTTTGGTTCTGGAGGTGGGGGTGGAGGTGTGAGTGTTACTGAATCCAATAAAAACGGGGCAACAGGAGGAGGAGGAGGTTTCAGTACGAGTGGTGCAGGTGGATCTGGTACTGCTGGACAGGGTTATGATGGGGGCAGTACCACAGACTCAGGTAATACTGCCGCTGGAGGAGGAGGCGCTGGGGGTGTTGGTGGAAGCGTTGGGGTACAACAAAATGGAGGCAATGGGGGAGTTGGTGTATCCTCATCTATATCAGGATCTTCAGTAATGTATGGTGGAGGCGGAGGTGGAGGCGTCCGCTATGTTTTATGGCCCGCTAATTATGTTGGAGGAAATGGTGGTGCTGGAGGTGGAGGTAGTGGTGGGAATTCCTATTCACCTTACCCTGGAACATATCCTACAAATGGAGTTTCTAATACTGGTGGAGGAGGTGGAGGAGCTGGTTATTATGATGATGATAACGGGGCAATAGTTGGTGGCTCTGGGGGAAGTGGTATTATAATAATTCGTTACCCTTACCCATAATTTCTATTTTTTCCCTCATGGTTTCAATTTAGTTTTAGTGTAGAATGTCGGTAATTATGGCCAAAGGAGCTCCTAAAGAGGTAATAGAAAGACTTCAAAAACTCAAAAAAACAATTGAGCATCATCGCTATAACTATCATGTCTTGGACAAGGAGGAAATCTCCATTGAAGCCCTGGATTCTCTAAAGCATGAACTTTCGGAAATTGAAGCCAAGTATCCCGAACTTATCACGTTCGATTCACCATCTCAAAGAGTGGCCGGCAAACCTATGCCGGAGTTTAAAAAAGTGGTCCACACCGTGCCTCAATGGTCGTTTAACGACGCTTTCAACGAGGAAGAAATCAGAGCTTTTGATACAAGAGTCAGAAAAATACTTAAAGAAAAAATACCGACATATACGTGTGAACTTAAAATTGACGGACTCAAAGTTGTGCTGACATATAAAAAAGGGAAACTTGTAACAGCAGCGACACGCGGGGACGGTGAAGTAGGTGAGGATGTTACATTAAACGTTCGGACGATTGATTCGGTGCCACTTACACTACAAAAACCGGTTGATGTGATTGTAGAAGGAGAGATTTGGATGGGAAAAAGTAGTCTTAAAAAACTAAATAAGCAAAGAGAAAAAGCCGGGGAGACCGTTTTTGCCAATCCCCGAAACGCGGCCGCCGGTTCCATTCGCCAACTTGATCCGAAAATCGTTGCCAGTCGAAAACTTGATACTTTTATTTATGATTTATCGCAAAGCAGTGAAGAATTTTCAGATAGCCAGTACGAGGAACTGGAATATTTGCGCTCTTTCGGTTTTAAGGTAAATCCATATTTCAAAAAGTGTAAATCTATAGATAAGGTGATTGATTACTGGAAGGAGTGGCAGAGAAAAAATACAACAAAAGATTATCAATTAGACGGGGTTGTTGTAAAAATCAACGAGAAAAAATATCAAGAAATTCTGGGATTTACAGGCAAGGCTCCACGTTTTGCCATTGCCTTCAAATTTGTCGCCGAACAAGTTACCACTATTGTGGAAGATATTGTTTTGCAAGTCGGCCGGACGGGAGTACTGACTCCAGTTGCTCATTTAAAGCCGGTTTCTGTTGCCGGCTCAACAGTTTCTCGGGCAACGCTTCATAACGAAGATGAGATCAATCGGCTGGATATCCGCATTGGCGACACGGTTATACTGCAAAAAGCCGGAGACGTTATTCCAGACATTGTTTCGGTCATGACCGAACTTCGCACAGGCAAGGAGAAAAAATTTGTCTGGCCGAAAAAAGTCCTGCAGTGTGGTGGAGATGGAAGGATAGAAAGAATTCCTGGACAAGCCGCGTGGAGGTGTGTCAACCCGAATTCTTTAGACCAAATTAAACGTAAATTTTATCATTTTGTTTCCAAAAAAGTTTTTGACATTGAAGACATAGGACCGAAAGTAGTTGACCTTTTACTTGAAAAGAATTTAATCTTTGAATACGCCGATATTTTTACCCTAAAAAAGGGCGACCTTTTGGCTTTGCCGAGATTTGCCGAAAAATCGGTGGATAATTTGCTTTCTGCCATTGAGAAAGCGCGAAAGGTGAAGTTTTCACGTTTCATTGCCGGGCTCTCTATTCTTGGGGTTGGCGAGGAAACGGCCATTGAACTGGCAGAACATTTCGGGACGATAGAAAAATTACGTAAAGTAAAATACGAAGATTTAGAAAAAATGAATGGTATCGGTCCTATCATTGCCGAGTCAATTGTTGATTTTTTCAAATCAAAAGATAATCAAAAAATTACAAACTCCCTGCTCAAAGAAATAACCATTGAAAAAGTTTCAAAGAAGACACTCGGTTTACTTTCTGGGAAGACATTTGTCTTGACAGGCACACTTGAAAAAATGTCTCGTGATGAAGCAAAAAATAAAATCCGGGAATACGGAGGCAACACCTCCGAGAGTATTTCAAAAGAGACAAGTTTTGTTGTGGTCGGAGAGAATCCGGGTTCAAAACTCTCAAAGGCGAAGAGTCTGGGTCTGAAAATTTTAAGCGAAGACGAATTCTTAAAACTTCTCCAAATGTGATAAGATAACGTTATGGCGATCACTAAAGAAGATGTAAAAAATCTGGCTGATTTGGCTCGGATTGAAATAGATGATAAAGAAACGGAAAAAATGACCAAAGAAATTGACTCTATTTTGGTTTATGTCGGGCAAATTAAAGAGGTGAAAGTAACTTCCGAAAAAGTTGTGCTTAAATTGCACAATGTCATGCGAGATGATGTCGTTACAAATGCTCCAAACCAGTATGCAGAAAAAATTCTACGTAACGCTCCAGCCAGAGAGAAAAGTTATCTCAAAGTCAAAAAAATACTATGATAGATATTTCTACTCTTACCATATTTTCTGCCAGAAAAAAACTTGATAGCAAAGAATTCAGCGTCGTTGAGCTAGTAAAAACATATTTGGATGAAATTAACAGAAAAAATAAAGATATAAATGCTTATCTGGAAATCTACAATGATGTTTTAGAGCAAGCCAAAATGGCGGACCAGGCTATTACTCGCGGAGAAATTTTTCCTATGACCGGCATTCCCATTGCTGTGAAAGATAATATATTGATTGAAGGCAAGACAGCCACTTCCGGTTCAAAAATTTTGAAAGGTTTCGTGGCGCCATACGATGCCACTGTTATAAAGAAGCTCAAATCACAGCATGCAGTTTTTCTTGGCCGGGCAAATATGGACGAATTTGCCATGGGCAGTTCTACCGAAAATTCTGCTTTTGGGGTGACCAAAAATCCTCTTGATCCAACTCGGGTAGCCGGAGGGTCTTCGGGCGGTTCCGTGGCCTCGGTGGCCATGGGGGGAGCCTTAGCCTCTCTTGGTTCGGATACGGGCGGTTCTGTTCGTGAACCAACTTCGTTTTGCGGACTTGTCGGGCTCAAACCGACATACGGCGGAGTCTCAAGATATGGTCTTATGGCGCTTGGTTCTTCGCTTGATGTCATCGGTCCTGTAACAAAAACAGTTACTGATTCCGAGATACTTTGGGATGCTATAAAAGGACAGGATAAAATGGATAGTACAACTTACAGTGAAGATGTTTACCCAAAAAATAAAAATTCAAAAAATAAAAGTTTAACTATTGGCGTTCCGTATCATATTTTGGAAAAAGGTTTGCGTGGTGATGTTAGAAAAAATTTTGATGAGTCAATAGAAAAATTAAAAAAGTTGGGATACAAGATTAAAGATATAAAACTTCCAAACATAGGATATTCTCTTGCAGTCTATTATATTATTATGCCGGCCGAAGCCTCATCAAACCTGGCTCGTTTTGATGGAGTAAAATACGGCCTTCATATAGATGGCAATGATTTGCTTTCGGACTATTTGAAAACTCGAGGAATGGGTTTCGGTGAGGAAGTTCGAAGAAGGATACTTATCGGAACTTATGTTCTGTCGACTGGCTACTATGAGGCTTATTACAACAAAGCTATACACTTGAGGCAGACCATTTCAAATGATTTTCAAAAAGCTTTTACCGAGGTGAATGCCATCGCGCTGCCAACCACAACAGGACCGGCATTCAAAATAGGGGAGAAAGCAAGCGACCCATTAGCCCTTTATCTTGAAGATGTTTTTACGGTGCCGGCAAACATAGTTGGCGTTCCGGCCATTTCCATTCCAAGCGGGAGTGTAAATGATGGTGGAGTAGATTTGCCGCTAGGCATTCAATTTATGGCTCCGCACAATTGCGAGGAGTTGCTTTTTGAAATCGGAAAAAAATTTCTCGGGGAATGATATAATTAAATAAACACTAGACTTTTGTTTGAAAATTGAAAATTAGAAATTGAAAATTTTTACATATGGTTCCTGACAATAAACCAGACACAAAAAAAGATGACAAAAAACCAACCGGGCCGGTGGATGATCCTTTTGCTGAAATAGTCGGAGTAATCGTGACTTTAATGGTGGTTACGTATTTGGTCAACGGTTTGATAGCCACCGTTAACTCAAGTAGGTTGTTATCTAATGGCTGGCAAGGCTTAACTCCCCGCGGTATTCTTTTGGCCCACACCAAACCGATATCATCTTTGAGTAACCCGATAGGAGCCAAAGTTATTAGCGTCAATCAGACGGATGTTTACAATTTGCCGGCAGGGGAAAGGATTGGAGAGCAAAAAATAACCGCTCACGGAAAAATTTTACAGGGACCGGTTTTTATAAACGGAGAAAGATACTGGTATGTTGATTATGAAGAAGATTCGGACGGCTGGGTCAAAGAAAATGACATCGCTTATCTTGAAGCCGAGCCAAATTTGCTGGCCAAAATTGCCATAAATATTTTGGGAATAGTTTGGTATATAAAAATTCTGCTACTGTTAATTTCCGTTATATTTATTTTCTGCATCATTTATCTATTCAGGAAAGTTATGAGTTTGTCTATTGTAGAAGCCAGAAAACTCTATCCTGAAAGTTATTTCAATGGAACGAGCCTCGACTTGTCTGTTGCTTCTGCCCAAATAAATCCAAAATGGCAAAAAATACAGGACCACGTTGAGTCTATAAATGAAAACAACTGGAAACTGGCTATCATTGAAGCCGATATTATGCTCGGCGAAGTTTTAGACAACTTATCACTTCCGGGTGAAACTATCGGGGATAAGTTGAAAGCGGTGGAGAGGAGTGATTTTACAACAGTGGATTTAGCTTGGGAGGCCCATAAAATACGAAATCAAATTGCCCATGAGGGCTCGTCATTTTTGCTAAATCAGAGAGAAACAAAACGAATTCTTAGCCTCTACCAAGCTGTTTTTGAAGAATTTCATATAATTTGATTGCAGGACCAGGTTTGGTAGCAAAATTTGACCAGGACATCGTCGACAGATAATTTTGCTATCGCAAAATTTCCGCCTCCCCGGCTCGCGATCTAGTCTGTTGACTAGGTGACCGCTCCGCCTTGCAAGTCCTGGCATAAACCGCTACCAGCGGTTTACTGTCCCGCAACAGAAAATCCCCAAGAGGGGATTTTCTTTACTTGTTGCGGGACCAGGACTTGCACCTGGGTCTGCAGGTTATGCTTTCTCACTATAGCTTTCGCTACTCCGCCGAATGGTGGATTTGTGGTCTGGACTATACCTTCTCCCTCAAATTTTATTTTGGTGGGGAGTTCGCCGTCTAGTCTCTACACCTTACTCTTTCGAGTCTTGGCTCGGAATTATCCTTCCCCTAGGCGACGCCTAGGGGAGAGGACTTCTCCGACTTTGACGAATTTTCACTTAGCGATTTCTCACTAAGGAGCCCTAATATGTCGAGCCTACCGAGATACTGCTTCTCCATCCCGCTGTGATACATGATACAATTTTTTTGTTTTATAAGCAAATTATGATATATTTCTCATATTGTTCTATTCCGCTCCGCCAAAGCGGACGGACGAACATTTGTTTACAAATGTTTTTAGTCGGCGTAGTTCAATGGTAGAACGAGGGACTCATAAGCCCTAGACGATGGTTCGATTCCATCCGTCGACACAAATTGATAAAAGTCTTTTTTTCTGATAGATTTTATTGGTTCGTAACTATTGGTTCGTAACTAATGCGACCGTAGATCAACTGGTTAGATCGCGTCCCTGTCACGGACGAGGTTGTGGGTTCAAGTCCCATCGGTCGCGCAAAGGAAGTTTCTAGATTTCGGTAAAATCTATCAAGTATCTTTCGATTGTATTATAGATATTTTGCAAAACTTTTTCTTTTGATGTCGGTCTGCTTTTTGCAATTCCAACAGCAAAGTTATAAAGGTTTTTTTGAGAAATTTTTAACCATTTGTTATTGTTAGATAAAAATACAAGCAAAGTCATAATCGCAATTCTTTTGTTTCCATTTTGGAACGGATGATTCTTAATCATTAAATAGAATAAAATACTTGATTTCCCAACCAGTCCTCTGTATAGATGTTTTTTGCTGAACTGCGCAAATGGAGTATTTAAGCAACTTTCCAATACATTCGGGAAACGAGTTCCAAATTCAGGAATGGGCTCGTTTCCAGTCATCAATTCTCTTACTAAGGAAAAAGCCGTAAATTCTACTTCTGCAATAGTAATAATTTTAGTTCTCATTCTTCCGCAAGTTTTTTAAATGTTCTTCCGTACTCCCTAACTGCTCTCTTAACTGCATTTTCGATTCTGATTTTTTTTGAGGGTCCGACAAGTTTGCCCAGTGCTTCTAAAAGATCATTTTCAGCAATAATATAATTTCTACCGACTTTTTCAGCTTTTATTTTTCCACTTTTTATTTTTCTAAAAACCTCTATTCGACTCAATCTGAGTATTTTCGAAACTTCAATGGTTGAGTACATCTTTTTATTCATGTTCGTATAGTAACATATGTTACTATACGAATCAATCTATATTTTAAGCCACAAAAAGCATACTGAGCGCTGAATCACCAAGATTAGTAGATGCCTCGGAGGTTGCGTAAAACAGCAATGTTGTATAATATCCATTATTAACTAATAATAAAATTTATGATGTACTACAACGGTTTTTATCCATCCAGTATGTTTTGGGGACTCGGTTCATTGTTCCACATTCTTTTTTGGGTGGTTTTGATTTACCTGTTAATTCAAGTGTTTAAACACTCAAAACACTCATTTAAAAATGATCGTTCGCAAGACATATTAAAAGAAAGATACGCCAAAGGCGAGATAACCAAAGAACAGTTTGAATCAATCAGAAAAGATTTGATATAGTTTGAGTCCGGAGTATACTACTACAATTACTTTTAATGGAATGAGCAGGTACGTCAAATACCGCAATAGATTGCTGAGCGCTCTTTATAAGGGCATTTTAAAGCCCGTTCTTTTTCTTTTGGATCCGGAAGATATCCATGATTTTTTCGTGCGTTTCGGTGCATTTTTAGGCAAATTTAGTCCGATACGATGGAAAATCTCAAAACTTTTCGACTATAGAAACGAAAAGCTCCGTCAAAAGATCTTGGGTATTGATTTTAGAAATCCTGTGGGTCTCGCTGCCGGCTTTGACAAAGACATTGAACTAACAGACATTATTTCATCTCTCGGTTTCGGATTTGAAGAAGTTGGTTCTATCACAGCTAAAGCCTGCGATGGCAATCCAAGACCTCGGCTTTGGAGATTGCCAAAGACGAAAAGTTTAGGAGTTTGGTACGGACTGAAAAATAAAGGCGCAAAAATACTTTCAAAAAAACTTGCAAACAAAATTCATCAGTTACCCATCGGAGTAAATATCGCCTTCACAAATTGCAAGGAAAATTTAGATATTCCTTCCGCTATTTCTGATTATGTTGCAGGTATCCAAGTAATGGAAAAATATGCCGATTATATTACTGTCAATTTAAGTTGCCCAAACACTTTAGGTGGAATACCTTTTATTATGCCGGAAAGTTATGGTAAATTGATGGTTGAAATCGATAAAAACCCAACAAATAAGCCATTTTTTGTCAAAATTTCTCCGGACATGACCCATCAGGAAATTGATAAATTTCTAGAAATTACCGGTCGACACAGAGTTCATGGAATAATCTGCACAAATCTTTCCAAAGAATACGATCAAAAAGAAATAAAAGATCCGATACCTCCTCAAGGAGGATTATCGGGTAGAGTTGTTTTTCCAAAGGCCTTGGATTTACTTTCGTATATGTATAAAAAAGTCGGCAATAAATATATCTTTATTTTTTGTGGAGGAATTTTCTCGGCCGATGATGCATACAGAGTCATAAAGCAAGGAGCAAGTTTAATTGAGCTCATTACAGGCATGATTTTTGAAGGACCACAAATCGTCAGTGAAATAAACCGAGGGTTGGTTGAGAAAATAACTCGTGATGGTTTTAAAAATATTTCTGAAGCATTGGGCGTGGAAAATAAGTGACAATAAATAATTCGCTTTACTTACAGAACTATTATTGGTAGAGTACGTACACACAAATATAATGCTCTACTACAAATGAATAAGAAAAAATTAAAATCACTATATCTTGATCAGAAGCTATCTTCTCATGATGTTGCAGGAAAACTAGGATATTCTGAATCTAAAATAAATTACTGGCTAAAAAAGCTAAAAATAACAAAAAGGAATTTGTCTGAAGCTATATATTACAAACGTAATCCCGACGGGGATCCTTTTAAATTTAGCATGCCGAGAAGCACTAAACAGATGTTTTTATTTGGGTTAGGACTAGGTTTATTTTGGGGTGAGGGAACAAAAAGAGGTCGTCATGCAGTTAGACTAAGTAATTCTGATCCAGTACTCGTGAAAAAATATTTAGATTTTTTGGTTGAAATTTACAAAATAGACAAAAATAGGTTGAGATTTCAATTACAAACTTACGATGATTTTGATGTTGATAGACTGGTTCTTTTTTGGAAAAGACATCTTTCTATAAAAAAATCACAATTTTATAAGTCCACTATACTTATAAGAAGAGGGAAGGGTACATATCACGAGAAAATGAAACATGGTGTACTTATTGTAAGTTTTAATAATAT
>Ga0155973_115_pt1 | contig 49540 bp, 45 predicted proteins | sample RifCSPlowO2_02_FD_107627 | JGI IMG/M metagenome (GOLD analysis project Ga0155973, IMG submission 107627) | Candidatus Zambryskibacteria bacterium RIFCSPLOWO2_02_FULL_39_26 | reverse complement strand
TAATAGAGCCGATTATCTCGAGCTCTCTTTCTGGAAGGGAATTAAGTTTTATATCTTTGTAGTGCCTAGTCATCCCATTAGAGTCTATATTATTAGCCATTTTTTCGCAAGTCCTAAAAGTTTCTGGAAATGATATTGACAGAATGGTATCAAAGGTGGTATAATACACTAGTAAAGTTCTTTGAAGTATAAAGAGTCAAATAGGTTAGTCACAGCAGAGACTTTTTACCTTGAACAAAGTTGAAGGGTCTCTGCTGTGGTTAACCGAGACGGTTCGCCCTCCAGCTGAGTAGTTGTAAGGCAACGAGTTCGAAAGAACATGTTGCAAAGAAAAGGAACAAGTCATGTCAAATGACACGTTCGGCCTCGACGTTGTGCAAGCGGCGGAACTGAAGTACGCGTGGGAGAGGAACGGCGGGAACAACGCCGACATCAAGTCCCTCTCTTCTGGAGACATGGTCGCCCAGATTCTTCCCATCCTTCGTGGATATGGGAAGGTCGTGGTGTCGCTTCTCCAGAATCTCGGCGAGGTGGCTTTCCCGGGTGTGACGAACTTCGTCGCCTCGGAAAAGTTCATTCAGAACACCTCGCCAGAAGTCGCTGTGAAGATTTCGGGTTTCGGCTCGAACTTCAGCAACTGGTTTCTCGGCAAGACCGAGACGAATGTTGCTCCATCGCGGATCGGCTACGGCAAGCTCATCCAACGCGCCAAGGACGCGGTCATCATCGCTTTCTTGGGTGGAGACAGCAAGGCGGAAACCTCTCTCGCGGAGATTTTCCACCTGACCTCTCTCCAACCAAACGGCGAAGCGGGTGTCCTGCTCAACAACGGTTGGGCGAACATCTTCTATGTTTGTGACAAGGATGATGTTCTTCGCCGCGTGTACGTCTTCTGGTTCGATGGTGGTTGGTACTTCTACGCCTTTCCGACCACGGGCGAGGGCGAGTGGATCGGTGGCGGCCAGGTGTTCTCCCGCAAGGTCGCCTAGATACTTTGACCTTCTGACCCCTTGACTCTCTGACACTGTGACCCTTTGCTTTCTCTGCAATCCTGCAGAAAGTAGAGGGTCACATTTTTTATATAAAAATATTTCAAAAATTTTTGATATAATATATTTGAAGCTATGTGTTACGCGACGGTTACGGCTTTCGTGTCATGGTTTTAGGATGTATATCTCGAGAGTTGTGTTGGATAAGTCTTACACAAGAGTGGGTTATATATTTTTCAAAAAATAACAAAACTTGGTACAAGAAACTGGCGGACTTATATGTCCCGAATAAAATTCAGCTCGTTATATTTTAGCGAACGGTGTCCTGGATGGTTTTTTGTACGAAACATCCGTTCTTCGCAACGTGAACGTCTACTGGAACGATGGTGGTTGGAACTTCAACGCCAATCCGACCACGGACGAGAACGAGTGGAACGATGGCAACCAGGTGTTCTCCCGAAACTATTGTTTTTCTCCCACAGCTATTTTGTGGGAGTTTTTTGTTGCAGTTTTTCTTGCAAGCCCTTTCTCCACCCCCAAAGCATCATACCGATTTCTTCCAAGTTTGTTGAAATGATAGCATAGTTTTCTGTGTGTATGAGTCGGGCTTCCCAAGCAAGTTGCATAAAAAATTTTAGATTATCAAGTTTTGCTATAGCTCTACCTAAAACCACTACTTTTTGCTCTGGAGCTAGATATACTGAAGTAAAAGTCAGTTCCAATAAGTCTAAAAAACTCTGCTCAATCTTTTTTCCAATGCCCAATCTCTCAACTTTCGGAAAATCTCTGTGAAGTTTAATCCAAAATCTATAAACTTCTTTCTCCTTTAACAATACCTTCGGTGCTTCTCGGGGGGGGGGCAACATTATTTGTCATTTTGTGTTCTAATTATGTGTAATAGGAATATTCTATCATGAATAAACAAGACTTCTTCAAAGAAATATCATCTATGGAAAATTTATTCTTAGCTTGGGATGAATTTATTAAAGGCAAAAAACAAAAACTAGATGTTTTGGAGTTTTCTCTACATTTGTCAGAAAATATTTATAAATTACATTCCGATTTACTAGATAAATCCTACACCCACGGCGGATATACCCACTTCAACATTTCCGACCCCAAACCTCGCAACATCAGCAAAGCCAGTGTTAGGGATAGATTGCTTCACCACGCGATCTATAGAGTTTTGTATCCATACTTTGACCAGAAGTTCATCCACGACTCCTACTCTTGTCGTAAATGGAAGGGAACTCACCGAGCAATGGATAGGTTTAGAGAGTTTAGTTGTAAAGTCTCCCAAAACAACACTAAACAGTGCTGGGTACTAAAGTGTGATGTCAGGAAGTTCTTTGCCAGCATCGACCACCAGACTCTCAAAGAAATACTCAAGTACAATAGGCTAGACCAAGACACCCTCTGGTTACTCGACAGAGTAATAGACAGCTTCCACACCCCAATACACATATCAGTCATGACTGATATGTGTATTGGGCTACCACTAGGCAACCTCACCTCTCAACTTCTAGTGAATATCTACATGAATGAGTTTGACCAATATGTAAAGCACAGACTGAAAGTCAAATATTACATTCGTTACGCTGACGATTTTGTAATCCTAGATCAAAACAAAACCACACTAAATAATTTACTGCGATATATCAAAGTATTTCTGGAGAATCACCTGAAACTCAATTTGCATCCAAATAAAATCAGTATCAAAACCCTCGCCTCTGGAGTGGATTTTCTTGGATGGGTTAATTTTCCACATCACAGAGTTTTGAGGACAACGACTAAGAGGAGAATGTTGAAGAATTTAAGTAACAATTTAAAACCAGAGTCCGTTCGATCTTATTTTGGTATGTTAAAACACGGTAATGCTCATAAATTACAAAATGTGATTATAAAACTTTCAGATTTGGATGTAATCCGCGAAGCAGAAGAAAAATAAGCCGAATCTTATAAATATAAGGTGAGGTTTATTTTTTGAACTGCGACAAAGGAGTGCCTAAATCTGGAAGTTTTAGCTATCTAACTCTGATCCAAGAGTGTCTAGCTCGGTTGTACTGTTTAATTCCGCTTCAATTGTATTCAAATCATCCGATTGCTGGGTGGTTTGTGAAGTCTGTGGCGTTCCATCAGATACTAAATCTTGCTTCAGCTTGGCTTCCTCAACTCGTTTGCCCCAGAAATACAACCCGCCCAAGATGATGATGGCGATTATGATAATGGTTCCAATAATTGAGCCGATGCCGGATTTGTGGGGAACTTGGGGTATATTATTTTGTGGTGTGTTGTTTGTTTCCATATTTTTAATATTTTAAATTGATGGTGTTGACGATGCGTTGCGTAACTGTGAAATTCCCCGGAGACTGCCGACGATTTTTTGCAGAGCTTTGTGAGTTTCTATTATATGCGTTTTAGTTTCTCCGGCGGCTTTTCTCATGGCAATCATATTGTCTTTGAGTTCGGAAATAGTTCCACCGGCCTCCTCCTCTGTTATAGCACTAGCCACAAGAGTTCTCAAGTTTTCAAGCGAAGTTTTTGCCAAATTCAAATGCGTTTGAGCTTCTGTCAAAAATTTTTCTGCATTTGCCGTCTGTCCTCCGCTGGCTTTAATTTTGGCAATTCTGGAAGCCAGTCTGTTCATTACATTTTCTTCTTTTTCCAAAGCTTTATCAAATCTTTCTATCATTTTAGTCCATTTGTGTTCGGCTCGATTTTTTAAAAAGTTTTTGATTGCTTGAGCTGATCTTGAAGTAGTGCTGACTGCGCCCACGTTGGCTCTACCGCTTTGAGCGAAAGCTACTCCTCCCAGAGAAAGAAGGGCCACAATCACAAATATATTTATTAATTTTTTCATCTTTAGTTTTATATGATGTTAATACCAGTATTATACACTTTATTTATGGTTTGAGAAATTTTACAAGAAGCAAGGCCACTATGTTTATGATTTTTATCATGGGGTTTATGGCAGGACCGGCGGTGTCTTTATACGGATCGCCGACCGTGTCTCCGGTTACCGCTGCTTTGTGGGCGTCCGAGCCTTTGCCACCCAAGTTGCCTTCCTCAATATATTTCTTGGCATTGTCCCAAGCCGCTCCGCCCGTTGTCATTGAAATGCCGACAAAAAGTCCGGTAACGATAGAGCCGACAAGAAGTCCGCCAAGAGCGGCCGCCCCAAGCGTCAGTCCGACTATAACCGGCACTAAAACCGGGATAAGAGCCGGCACAATCATTTCTTTTATAGCCGCTTTGGTGACAATATCAACCGCTCTGGAATAATCCGGCAGAGCCAGACCCTCCATGATGCCTTTTATTTCTCTGAATTGTCTGCGAACTTCCTCCACCACTGCCTTGGCGGCGCGACCCACGGCTCCCATAGCCAAACCGGCGAAAAGATATGGTAATAGTCCTCCGATAAGCAAGCCAACCAAGACCTTGCTGTTTGAAAGATCAAATACCGTTGAGATACCAAAAACTTCTAACTCTTGCGTATAAGCGGCAAACAAAACCATAGCCGCCAAACCAGCGGAAGCGATAGCGTAACCTTTTGTTACCGCTTTGGTGGTGTTGCCGACAGCATCCAGCGGGTCGGTAACATCGCGCACATTTTTTGGCAGGCCGGCCATTTCAGCGATTCCGCCGGCGTTGTCGGTGATGGGACCAAAAGCGTCCACCGCCACAATAGAACCGGTAAGAGAAAGCATGCTAATGACGGCCAGGGCAATGCCGTAAAGTCCGGCCAACTCATATGAAAACAAAATTGCCAAAACAATAACCAACACCGGCAGAGCTGTAGATTGCATGCCGATGCCCAGGCCGGCGATTATGTTTGTGCCGTGACCGGTGGTGCTGGCCGAGGCGATATTTTTGACCGGTGAATAATCTTTGGATGTGTAATATTCCGTTATGAGAACGATAAGGCCGGTTACTACGAGACCGATAAGAGAAGCCAGATATAAATTGCCCACACTATATTGCCCATTGCCTACCATTAAAGTTTTTGTAACAGGATAGAAAGCAATGGCTGATAGTCCGGCTGTAACCAAGAGACTTTTGTACAAGGCCCCCATTATACTTCCAGATCTCCCAAGTTTGACGAACCAAGTACCGATGATTGTAGAAAAAATAGAAACAGCGCCTATCATAAGAGGATAGACCACAGCGTTTGAAGTTACTCCAAAAATAGCGCTTCCAAGCAGGATGACGGCAATAGCCGAAACGGCGTAAGTTTCAAAAAGATCCGCGGCCATACCGGCGCAGTCGCTAACGCTATCTCCGACATTGTCAGCGATAACCCCGGGGTTTCTCGGGTCATCTTCCGGTATGCCGGCTTCAATTTTTCCGACCATGTCTGTTCCAACATCGGCTCCCTTGGTGAAAATGCCACCGCCAAGTCTGGCGAAAACTGAAATAAGCGATGCTCCGAAAGCCAGACCGATCAATGCCCCCAAATCTTTTGTCAGAAAATAAAAACCGGAAACGGATAACAACCCCAAACCGACAACAAAGAGACCGGTTACAGAGCCACCCTCAAAAGCCAGAGATAAAGCCTCGCCCAGTCCTTTTTTGGCTGCTTCTGTCGTTCTGACATTGGCTCTGACGGAGATATTCATTCCGACAAAACCGCAAATGGCCGAAAAAATTGCGCCCAAAATGAAGGCTAAGATAGTGTTCCACCCGAAATTTGCAAAATACATTATTACAACTACAACAATGGCCACAAGGCCGACAGTTTTGTATTGGCGAGAGAGATAAGCTTTTGCACCTTGTTGAATAGCCTCGGCGATTTGGAGCATTTTTCCGCTACCGGCCGGTTTTTTCAGAATTTTGTATATTAGAAACGTTCCGTAAAGTATAGAAACGATGCTTGAAATAATAGCTCCTAGCAATATTTGATTTTCTGTCATCTTTATTGATTAATATTTAATAAATCTTACTATAGCTAATTTCTTCATTTTTTACAATTTCAGAAAAATCTCTTATTCACCAAGTCTTTTTCCAGACCGTTAAATTTTCCAGTGAAAATTTAACTTTGTCCTCAACCTAAATCCGTCAATGAGCCCTCACTTCGTTCGGGACGTTGACGGAACCATGCTTTAGGTCTGTGGGGTCTTCCAAAAGGCTTGGTTCAACGAGATTGCGAATTAAAATCTCGTCGAATCAGTATTTTTCCTAGTATCTGCGGAACCTGTGAAAAGGTGAGCAGAAAGAAAATTTTTAGCAGAAAATTATTCTGGTACTAGAAAAAATAATGATGAGTAAGAGATTTTAATAAAACAGAACCCATCAAGTTTATAAGGTTTACTCCCCCTCATCTTCCTCAACTTCCCTCATTTCACCCCTTGGATTGGTAGATTGAATGTCTATTTTCCAACCGGTTAATTTTGCCGCCAGACGGACATTTTGTCCGCCTTTGCCGATGGCAAGCGATTGCTGGTCTTCGGAAACTGTAACGCTTGCCCGTTTTTCCTCCTCGTTTATTTCAACCTCCAAAACTTTGGCAGGAGACAAGGCGTCTTCTATAAATTTCTTTTGGTCTTCAGACCACTCTATGATATCTATTTTTTCTCCGCCAAGTTCCGACATGACGGTGGAAACGCGGACTCCGCGCTGGCCAACCATTGAGCCGACAGGGTCAATGTGCGAGTCTCTGGAAGTCACAGCGATTTTTGTCCGACTTCCGGCTTCTCTGGCCACGGATTTAATGACAACTGTGCCGTTGGCGATTTCCGGAGCTTCCGTTTCAAAAAGTTTTTCTAGAAATTTCGGGTGCGACCTTGAGAGACGCAAGAAAATTCCCTTACCGGATTCTTCCACTCGATAAAGATAAGCTCTGACTCTCTCTCCCTGGCCAAACCGTTCCCCGGGAATCTGCTCTTCGTAAGGCAAAAGACCGGTAGCCCGGCCCATATCAATAAAAATATTTCCTCGTTCAACTCTTTGGACGGTTCCAGAGACGATCTCACCTTCACGCTTGCCGTATTCAGCTAGCACGGAAACTTTTTCTGCCTCGCGGATTTTTTGCATAATGACCTGCTTGGCTGTTTGGGCGGCAATGCGACTGTAATCCTCCCGATGTTCCAAAGGAAAAATCATTTCTTCGCCAAGCCTCACATCTTTTTTGATGCGCCGGCCATCGCCAAGCATTATGTGATGTTCCGGATTGTACAAATCTTTTTTAACCTCTTCTGATATAGTTTGTGCTTCAGATGTTAATAGCTCTTCCTCATTCAATGCCACAGTAGATTCATCAACCACGATTTTAACCTGAAACATTTCAGTTTTTCCCGTGTTTATATCAAATTTTGCTCGGATTATCTGACCTTTTTTGCCGTACTCTTTTTTATAAGCGGTTGCTAATGCAAGTTCAATGGCTTCAAGAATTTTCTCTCGAGGTATGCCACGCTCTTCTTCAAGTTGAGATAGGACTGAATTAATTACTTTTAGATCTGTCGTCATATTTTTTTATTAAAACGGTTCGCCGGACGGCGAACTTCGATACGGCCATGCTATCAAACCCCAACTATCTTGTCAACTTTGTATTACAGCAGTGTGCATATCACAGTGCCAGTAGGATTATATTTTGATATAATTAACCCACGAATGAACACATACAAATCTTGCGAATGAATTATTCGTTATGATTCGTAAGAATTTGGATTATTCGCGGGGGATTCTATGAATATTGAAGAAAAACAATTAAAAGATTTTATACTTGATTCAGGTTTAGTATCCAAAGCCGATGTTTTGAGCGCCGAAAAAGAGGCTACAGCCAAAAAAGAAAGCATTGGCAAGATTTTAGTAAAACAAGGCAAACTGACAGAAGACGATCTTCGTCGAATGCAAGCCTACATTCTCGGCATTCCTTTCGTTGACCTTAAAACCGAAAAACTTCCCTTTGATGTTTTATCCCTTATCCCGGAACCAATCGCCCGCAACCACAATGTAGTAGCTTTCAAAAAAACCGACACGGCTTTGGAGGTGGCCATGCTTGATACCGAAGACTTGACCGCTTTGGATTTCATAAAAAAGAAAGTCGGATTAAAAATTTTACCCCGCTTGACCGACGTGGAGTCAATGAAAAGCGCCATATTGCAGTACCAAAAATCTTTAAAGGCCGAGTTTGGCGATTTGATTGCCGAAGACGTCAGTCATATAAAAAATATTCCCGGAGACGGCTCGGGGGTTGAACTGGATGAGAAAGATTTAAAAAAACTGGCGGAGGAAATTCCAATGATCCGTATTGTTGATACCTTATTGAAACACGCCATTCTCCAAAATGCTTCCGACATTCATATTGAACCTCAAGAAACCGAGCTTTTAATCCGTTACCGCATAGACGGGTTACTGCACGACGCCATGGTCTTGCCGAAAAATATGGCGCCAAGTGTTGTGGCTCGTATAAAAGTGCTGTCTAGCTTAAAACTTGACGAAAAACGACTTCCCCAAGACGGGCGATTTAAAATTGATTCCGACGGAGAGAAAGTTTCTTTTCGCGTCTCCACTCTTCCGACATATTATGGAGAAAAAGTGGTTATGCGCCTTCTTCGGGAAAATGTCTCCGGCTTCACCCTAGAGCACCTCTCTTTTCATGGCGAGGGGTTAGAGCGAATTCACAAAGCAGTCAAGGTTACAACCGGCATGATACTGGCCACCGGCCCGACAGGCTCTGGAAAAACTACCACTCTCTACACCATTCTTGATATTGTAAACACACCGAACGTAAACATTTCCACCATTGAAGATCCGATAGAGTATCAAATGAAAAGAGTGAACCAAACTCAAGTCCGGCCGGAAATCGGCTTCACCTTTGCCAACGGTCTCCGCACTCTTGTTCGCCAGGACCCGGACATTATCATGGTCGGCGAGATCCGCGACAACGAAACAGCCTCGCTTGCCGTAAACGCCGCTCTGACCGGACACCTGGTTCTCTCAACTCTTCACACCAACTCGGCCGCTGGTGCTATTCCTCGACTTATTGATATGAAAGTGGAACCGTTTCTTATTGTTTCTACCGTTGATGTTATTTTAGGACAAAGACTTGTCAGAAAATTGACTGACCAAAAAGAAAAATATTTTCTGACAAAAGCCGAAATAGCCACTTTGGGCAAATCAATCAATCTTGATAAAGTTTTGGAAGCATTGAAAGAAGAAAAAATAATTGGAAAAGGGGACGCTTGGGAAAAAGTTCCGTTTTATAGATTGAAAAAAGGAGTCTCTCCCGATGAAGGCTTTGTCGGCAGGTCAGGTATTCACGAAGTTTTGAAAGTAACACCGGCAATAAAAGAATCAATTCTGAAATCTGGAACTGCAGATGAAATACAAAAAATTGCCGAGCAAGAGGGTATGCTGACGATGGTTGAGGATGGGATATTCCAGTGCGTACAGGGCTATACCACGATCGAGGAAGTGTTACGTGTAATATCTGAGTAAACTTCCAAATTTGGCCAATCTCATCGTCTAAAATTTAAAAACATTTCTCACCTTAGCACTAACTAAGGCTCGAATTATTTTTAAATTTTATACGCGACCTTGTCTCAAATTTGGAAGTTTGAGGTTGTCTATAATTCCTATTATACCTTTATTTTAAGGGTTATTTTTTAATAAGCATTTAATAAGCAAGGGGAGTCCTTACTTAAACTATTCCTAGTTTAAGGGAAACCGCAATAATATGTGTGCACATTAGGCCGCTTTTTTCGTACAAAAATTTTCTTGTACACAATATGCATGTAAATAAAGTCTAGTTTTGGTACAATTAACCCACGAATAGTCCACGAATTACCAAGAGATGAATAAATACGAATCTTGCGAATGAATTTATTCGTTAAAATTCGTGGGCACCCATTCGTGGGTATTATGCTTTTTCACTACAAAATTTTAAACAAGGAGGGCAAAACGGTGAAAGGCACGACGGAGGCCAAGGATAAATTTGCCTTGTATCATGCTTTGAAGCAGGACGGTTCCACCGTTATATATGCCGAAGAAGTCAAAGAAAAGGAAGGTTTTTCCATAGACCAATTTATGCCATTTGTGGGGGGCATAAAAATGCACGATAAAATAATTTTTGCCAAAAATCTTTCTAAAATGATTGATGCCGGACTCCCGGTCACTCGAGGCCTTTCCATTTTAGAGCGGCAGTCCAAAGGCCAACTCAAAAAAGTCTTGACTGGTCTTATTGACTCCTTGAGCAAAGGAAATACCTTGAGCGATTCAATGAAAAATTATCCGGCCGTTTTTTCTACACTTTTCATTTCTATGGTTCGAGCCGGAGAGGAATCCGGCAATCTTTCTTCAGCTTTGCAAAATGTAGGCCAGCAAATGGAAAAGTCGTACCAGCTAAACAAAAAAATCAAAGGAGCCCTAATGTACCCGACCATCATTATTTCCCTGATGATTGTCATAGGGGTTTTGATGATGGTTTATATGGTGCCGACATTGACCGAAACTTTCGTCGGACTTGGCATCAAACTTCCGCTATCCACTCGGGTTATCATCGCCATCAGTAATTTTCTCAAGTCATATTTTGCTCTGGTTATGGTCGGCGCTTTGATCTCGGCCCTTCTCATATTTTTTGGTTTTCGTACCGCTCGTGGCAAGCGTCTGGCCGACACCATAATCCTCCACACGCCCGTTATAAGTGAGATTGTAAAGCAAATAAATTCAGCTAGAACAGCCAGAACGCTGTCGTCTCTGCTTTCCTCGGGGGTGGATATCGTTGTGGCCATGGGTGTGACAAGAGACGTTTTGCAAAATTCTTACTACAAGGCCGTTCTGGAAAAGACACAAAATACAATACAAAAAGGAGAACAAATTTCTGTAGTTTTTTCTGAAAACAGCAAACTCTACCCGCTTTTTGTGGCCGAAATGGTTTCGGTTGGAGAGGAAACGGGGAAAATAGGGGAAATGCTTCTGTCGGTTGCCACTTTTTATGAAGATGAAGTGGACCAAAAAACCAAAGATCTTTCTTCCATTATAGAACCGGTGCTCATGATACTTATCGGAGTGGCGGTGGGAGTGTTTGCACTGTCTATGCTCGGCCCAACTTATAGTTTGGCAGACGCCTTATAGAAAATCAATCAATAAAAATTTTAAATTTTAATTTATAAATTTTAAATCAAATTAAAAATTCGAACATTTAAACATTCATTTAAAACTTAAAATTTATAAATTAAAATTAACCTTGTTTTGTCAGTTAGAAATTTATGATAAATGGATTGAATAATAAAAACATAAAAAAAAGTTCTCAAGGTTTCTCGTTCGTTGAGCTTATCGTGGGAATGGCCGTTTTTCTGACTATCATCATAGCTGTTTACGATTCTTATATAAGCGTCTTTAATGTAGTAGGGGCCAGTCGAGCTAAAATAGAGGCCGTTTCTCTTATAAACGAACAGTTTGAGATAGTGCGCAATTTGACTTACTCAAATGTCGGCGTGGCGGGCAGTATCCCGTCTGGGGTCTTGCTTCACACCCAAACTCTTGTTCGGGACAATTACTCGTACGAAGTGACTACAACAGTCAGAAATATTGACGACCCTTTTGACGGTAGTATTGGCGGCACGCCGAATGATCTTTCCCCGGCTGATTACAAAGTGGTGGAAATTGAAATCAACTGCAACAACTGTAAAACTTTTGTGCCGATGGTTGTTACCACAAATGTCGCTCCGAAAAATTTGGAAACTGCTTCAGCCAATGGCGCTCTGTTCGTCAGAGTTTTTGATGCCAACGGCAATCCTGTATCCGGGGCCAATATTCATATTGAGAACAATCAAACCAGTCCCACTGTTGTTATAGATGACGTGACCAATAACAGTGGGATGCTTCAAATAGTCGATGCCCCTCCGGGAGTCAATGCTTACGAGATAACGGTTACTAAATCTGGCTATTCAACGGACAAAACCTATACCGAATCTCCAAGTAATCCAAATCCCACAAATCCTCACGCCACTGTCGTCCTTCAGCAAGTCACCCAGCTAAGCTTTGTTATTGACAGGCTAAGCGCTTTCAATGTAACTTCCGTGACTGAAACTTGCAGTTCGGTCGGCTCGGTGGACTTCAATCTTCTTGGCAGTAAAATAATCGGCACCAACCCGACAGTTATAAAATATAATCAAAATAAAATAACCGACGCTGGCGGCAGTTTGAATGTCAGTGATATTGAATGGGATTCATATTTAATCACTTTGATTGACGGAGTTTACGAGCTTGTCGGTATAAATCCTATTTTACCAGTTGGCGTTATCCCAAACAGTTCACAAAATTTGCAACTTGTCGTCGCTCCTAAAAATCCTCAAACTCTGCTTGTTACTGTCAAAGACAGCGCCACCGGTCTGCCACTTTCCGGAGTAACCGTTATTCTTACCAAGGCCGGTTTTAGCGCCACCTCCATCACCGGTCAGGGCTTTTTGGGTCAGACTGATTGGTCCGGCGGCTCGGGTCAAGCCACTTCAACCGACCCGACAATGTATCTTTCTTCCGATGGAAATATTGAAACAAATAATCCGGCCGGAGACATTAAACTGAAACAAATATTTGGCGAATACATAAGTAGCGGCTTTTTAATCTCCTCATCTTTTAATGCCGGATCTCCCAGCAATTTTCAAGAAGTCAGCTGGAATCCGATAGACCAGCCGCCGGCGGGGGGAGTGCCAAATGTCAGAGTTCAGCTTGCCACAAACAATAATGGCGGAACCTGGAACTTTGCCGGTCCGGACGGCACAGATAATACATACTACACAACGGCAGATCAAAACATCAGTTCAATCAATAACTCAAAACAATACATAAGATACAAAATATTTTTAGACAGCGTCGCAACCAGCACTTCGCCAAACATTTCCGATATTTCCATGACTTTTACAAGAGAGTGCACTCCGCCCGGCCAAGTATCGTTTAGCGGACTTTCTTCCGGAACATACAATATGAATCTTGCCAAAACCGGTTATGCCAGCCAGGATATTTCTGTTGACCTAAATTCAAATTGGCAGTCGCAGGAAGTAATCTTTATGCCAAACTAAATATGTCAAAAAAATCAAATTTTACGGACGGGTTCACAATCATTGAAGTCATTATAAGTGTTTTTATCCTAAGTCTTATCGTAGTTTCCGCCGCCACTTTTCAAAGAGACGTTTTTTCCTTGAATTTTTTTCTGCAAGGCAGTCTAAACGCCCAACTTGATGCTCGTCATGTGGTAAAAATTATGGTAGCCGAACTTCGGAAGGCCTCCCCGAGCGCTTTGGGGGCCTATCCCATCGCTCTGGCAAGTTCCACGGCCATTACCTTTTACAGCGATGTGGACAGTGATGGAGTGAAAGACAGAGTCAGATATTTTTTAAGCGGCTCTACCATAAAAAGAGGAGTCCTTGCTCCGAGCGGCAGTCCGCTTGCTTATGTTGATGCCAATGAAGAATTAACCATTTTGATTTCCGGATTTGTCTCAAGTTCCACTCTGCCCTTGTTCCAATATTACGGGGCCACTTACACTGGCGCTTCGCCTCCGCTCTCGCTACCGGTGGACACATCTTCCGTTCGTTTGATAAAAATTACTGTTATAATTGACACGGATCCAGTGCATTCTCCCGCGCCGATTATAGTCACTTCCCAAGTTAATTTGCGCAATCTTAAAGACAACTTATAGCAAATGTAAAATGTAAATATCAAAATGACAATTAAAAATGTAAAATTTTTAAATTCAAATTTTTAATTTTAAATTGTCATTTTACACTTTAATTTTTGAATTTTGAATTAAAGACCATGAAATTATCAAATAAAAAATTAAATTCCGGGTCCATATTGCTCCAAGCTTTTTTCTTTGGTGTTATCTCCATAATAATGATTGGGGCTCTCATTAGTTGGGCTAGCACTAACATAAAAGCTTCCCGTATCGGGCTTTATCGGGAACAGGCCCTGCAGATTGCCGAAGCTGGCATTGACTATTATAGATGGCATCTGGCTCACGCTTCCACCGACTTTCAAGATGGTACCGGTTTTCCCGGTTCGTACATCCACGATTTTTTTGACAAGGATGGAGTGAAAATTGGCACTTACACGTTGGATATCATTCCTCCGGCCGTTGGTTCTACTTTAGTTAAAATAAAATCAACCGGAAAAGTTTTGATTGATCCGACGGTTTCTCGGGCCCTTCTGGTCCAGCTGGCCATTCCGTCGCTTGCCAAGTACGCCGTGGTGGCGAATGATAACATGCGCTTCGGTAGTGGCACGGAAGTTTTCGGTCCGATCCATTCCAACGGTGGAATTCGCTTTGACGGTTTAGCTCACAACATTATTACAAGCGCCAAAGACCAATACGACGATCCCGATCACACCGGCAATAACGAGTTTGGTGTTCATACTCACGTCAATGCTCCTCCGGGAAGCGGGACAAATAACACATTCCGACCATTGGAGGCTCCACCATCTCCGGTGGCCAATCGCACGGACATTTTTGAAGCTGGACGAATTTTTCCAACTCCGGCGGTGGATTTTGTCGGGCTGACAACCGATCTCGCTCAAATAAAAGCTGATGCTCAATCTGACGGAAAATACATTTCTTCTTCCGGTAAGCAGGGCTATAAAATTGTTTTCAAAACAGACGACACTTTTGATGTTTATAAAGTAAATAATCTAATCAGTCCGCCGAGCGGCTGCAGTTCCTCTCAAAGCGGTTGGGGAACATGGACTATAAAAACATCGGGCAGTGGCAACACCACCTTTGTCGGAAATTACCCAATGCCTGTCAACGGACTGATTTTTGTTGAAGACAATGTTTGGGTGGAAGGCCAAATAAATATCGCCCGAGTTACTTTAGCCGCCGGAAGATTCCCGGATAATCCGTCTACTCGGCCGAATATTATAGTGAACAACAATTTACTTTATACCAATTATGACGGACAGGACGTCATTGCCCTAATCGCTCAAGGTAATTTCAATGCCGGACTTTCCAGCGCCAACGTTTTGCGAGTGGACGCCGCTTTAGTGGCTCAAAACGGACGGACTGGCAGGCACTACTACTCATCAAATTGCGGGACAGGTTATTTAAGAAGCTCAATCACCTTGTATGGAATGATTGCAAGTAACATTAGATATGGTTTCGCCTATACGGACGGAACCGGATATGCCACGCGAGATATAATCTATGACGCCAACTTGCTATACGGTCCGCCACCGAGTTTTCCACTAACGACCGATCAGTACCAAGTCATCTCTTGGGAAGAAGTAAAGTAGAACTCCCAAATCTGGCGAACTCCTCGTTCCCAAGCTGAAGACTCTGCCGAAATGTGAGGACGAGAAAGTGGAACTCCACTTCTTAGACCTCAGTCCTCGATCCGCTCGAGATTTCCTCGGCGGGTTTTTTGTTATATAAAAATAATTTGTATATAATAAACGCTGGTAATTGAGCAAAGTGAGCAAGGGGAGTCCTTGCTCGATCCATTTTCGGAGGTCACTTTTTCGTATAAAAATTACCACTTCGTATTCTTGTGATACAATTAAACTTATGAAAAAGATGAAAAAGTTGGTGGTGGGGAATTGGAAAATGAATCCGCAAAGTTTAGAGGAAGCCAGAGATTTGGCAAGTAGCGTCAAGAGGGCGATAGCGCGGATTAAGAAAACTCAAGTGGTTTTGTGTCCGCCGTTTGTTTATCTTTCACCACTTTCTGGGAAAGTTGGAGGAGGTTTTTTTCTCGGAGCTCAAGACGCAAATTCTTTGGCCCTCGGTTCATACACAGGGGAAGTCAGCTATAGTCAGCTATATCAGTTTGGGGTCCGTTTCGTAATTCTCGGCCATTCAGAGAGGCGAAATCCGTCAACTGGCGAAGGCGAGACGGATGAACTGATAAATAAAAAAATTAAATCTGTCATTTTCGGCGGTATGACGGCCATTGTTTGTGTGGGTGAGGCTGTCCGGGATCAAAGCGGTGAGTATTTCGGCTTTATAAAAAATCAAATTACCTCCGCTCTTAAAGATGTATCCAAAAAATCCGCTGATCGCTTGGTAATAGCTTACGAGCCGATTTGGGCTGTTGGCGCCAAAGAATCAATGAACCCGAGAGATCTTCACGAAATGTCCATTTTTATAAAAAAAGTTTTGAAAGATCTGTATGGGGTTTTCAGTGCGGATGTCAGAGTGCTTTATGGAGGCGATGCGGACAGAGTCAACGCCGACTCACTTGTTCGCGACGGCAATGTTTCAGGACTTCTGGTCGGTCGAGAGAGTTTGAGAGCTCAAGATTTTATTGAAATGATTAAACTTATTGAGGAAATATAATTTATAATTTCTAAATAATAAATGCTTAAATATATTGACGAATTAAGCACGAAAGACCTGAAAGGCAAAAAAGTTTTACTTCGCTTGGATTTGAATGCTCCTGTCGGAGAAGGAAAAGTTCTGGACACTTTTAAATTGGATAGAGTAATTGAGACAGTTGATTTTTTGCGAGAGAAAGAAGCTCAAATTATTATTATTTCCCACTGCGCTGGTAAAGAGTCCGAAACTTTGGTTCCAATGTGGCGCTATCTAAACGGCCTTTTCCCGGTGGAATTTTCTAAAACCTTTTTTGTGGCCGGAGCCATAGCCAAACTTTTAAATATGAAAGACAAAGGAGTTTTGATGTTTGAAAACTTGCGTATAAATCCTGGAGAAAAAGAAAATGACAGAGAATTTGCCAAAAAGTTATCGCAGATGGCCGATATTTATGTAAACGATGCTTTCGCCGAATGTCATCGCAGATATGCTTCTATTGTCAGCGTTCCGAAATTTCTACCACATTTTGGTGGATTACTTTTACGGCAGGAAATAGAACATCTTTCCAAAGTTTTTAATCCCAAACACCCGTTCGTTTTTATTTTGGGAGGAGCAAAATTTGACACTAAGTTTCCTCTTATAAAAAAATATCTGGAAAAGGCAGATTTGGTTTTTGTGGCCGGAGCCATAGCCAATGATTTCTTTAAAGAGAAAGGCTTTGAGATTGGAGTTTCACTTTTGTCGGAAACCGATCTTGGCATTAAAGATGTTTTAAACAATCCAAAGATTGTTTTGCCTATTGATGTGACTGTTAGAAAACCAGACGGTACCTCGGAGTATAAAACACCAGACGCGGTTTTACCGGATGAATATATTGCCGATATTGGTCCAAAGACATTGGATCAGTTAAAGGAGCTAATATTCAAATCCAAAACGGTGGTTTGGAACGGACCACTAGGCAAATACAAAAAAGGATTTAGAGACATGTCGGAAAAGCTGGCTGAAATTATAGCAAATAAAACATCGGAGGCGGGAGCTATGACAGTTAGTATTATTGGCGGAGGTGATACCATTGCTTCAATCAATATGAAGAAACTAAATCACAAATTCAGTTTCATTTCCACTGGCGGAGGAGCCATGCTGGATTATCTAGTTAATGAAACCCTTCCTGGGCTGGGGGCACTAGATAAATAAAAATAAATCTCTTTTTCCTCATATTTTTCAAAGAGACACGCATAAATTCTTGCTAGAGTTTTGCTTGAGTTCGCGCCGTCGCGCTCACTAGTCTCTCTTTAAAACATCAGTCAACGAGATTTATAAAAAGCCTCTTATTTTCTCTGCATTACCAGCGAAATCTTTTTTATCGCCACTTACTTTGTCGTTTGGAAAAACCCAAATGTGAGCGTGAGGGATTTCATCACCGATTATTCTAGATAAAATCCAATCAGTGCCAAATGCTTTTTGCTCCGCCTTGGCTATTTTTCTCACCACTTCAAAGTACTCTCCAACCTCCGGCACATCCCAAACCCAACGGCAGTGTTTTTTCGGAATAACTTGAGTATGTCCGGGTGATTGTGGATTAATATCCAAAAAAGCTAGGAAATTTTCGTCCTCATAAACCTTATGAGTGGGAATTTCTCCAGAAACAATCTTGCAGAAAATACAATCTTTCATAACATATAGTATAAAGTAGAAAGTTAAAAGTATAAAGTGTGATAAAATCTTAAAATGCCCAAAAAATATGCCATTAGAGATCCAATACCAAAAGAAATTGACGAAATGTTTGCGGAATATGATCCACTAGTTCGGTCTCTTTTATATGCCAGGGAAATAACTGACTTAGATTCCGCAGAGAGATTTCTCAATCCTGACTACGACAAACATTTACACGACCCATATTTACTGAAGGGTATGGACAAAGCTGTAGAAAGAATTCTTAAGGCCATAAAAAGTGATGAAAAAATAGGAATTTACAGCGACTATGATGCAGACGGCATTCCGGGAGCAGTCATACTTTCCGATTTTTTTAAAAAAATCGGTTTTTCAAAGTTTCTAAACTATATTCCGCTTCGTAATGAGGAAGGTTTCGGCTTAAACCATGAAGCTATCGCGGGCCTAGTAGAGCAAGGAGTGAAGCTCATCATCACCATTGATTGTGGGATCACCGACGTGGAAGAAGTTGATTTTGCCAATAAACACAAAGTAGACGTTATTATCACCGACCATCACAGCCCACTTGAAAAATTACCAAAAGCGGTGGCTATAATAAATCCAAAGCAAGAGGCTTGTTCTTATCCGGACAAAATGCTTTGTGGATCAGGGGTTATTTTTAAAGTTATCCAAGCACTTATTTTAAAAATTAAAAATTATAAATTAAAAATTATAACCATTTCTCCTGGGTGGGAGAAATGGTTACTAGACATGGTTGGTCTGGCCACACTCTCCGACATGGTCCCGCTTTTGGGTGAGAATAGGGTTTTTGCATATTACGGTATGAAAGTTTTGCAAAAATCTCCGCGCGCCGGACTGCAAAAACTTTTTTCACTGCTAAAAATTAACCAAACAACTGTTACGGAGGACGACGTTACGTTTATGATTACTCCCCGCATCAATGCTGCTTCACGAATGGGTATCCCGCATGATGCATTCTCACTTCTATCAACCACAGATGAGGTGGAGGCCGGGACTCTTTCAGAACATTTGAATAAAATAAATGATGAGAGAAAAGGAGTCGTTGGAAGTATGGTTAGGGAAATCAAAAAAAGGATCGAAAATTCTGATTCGGGAATGCAGCATGTGCTGGTTTTCGGCAATCCTGAATGGAAACCGTCGCTTTTGGGTCTTGTAGCGGGCAGTTTCAGCGATGAGCATAACCGACCTGTCTTTTTCTGGGGTAGAGAGGGTAGCAACGGCAGTTCTATAATAAAAGGTTCTTGTCGGGCGGGTGGAGAAACGGATGTTTTTGCTCTTATGGAAAAAGCCAAGGATGTTTTCCTCGATTTCGGCGGACACAAAGGTGCCGGAGGCTTTTCCGTTGCCCAAGAGAAAATTCATTTATTAGAGGGCAGACTCAACGAAGCTTTTCTAGAGCTCTCCCAAGTGTCAAGGGGCATCCTTGACACTTGGGTGGATAAAAAGCTTTCATTAGAGGATGTTAATTGGGAAATTTGGAAACATATTGAGAAGTTTGCACCATTTGGACTCGGAAATCCAAAACCACTTTTTCTTTTTGAAAATATAAAAGTCACTGGGCTTAAACTTTTTGGTAAAGAAAAAAACCATTTAGAGTTAAAATTCAAAAATTCCAAAAATTCAGATGTAACCGCTATTGCTTTTTTCTCAAATGGCGACAAGTTTCCAGTTTCGGTCAAAGAGGGAAGTAAAATAAACCTAGTCGCCACCCTCGAAAAATCCGAATTTCGAAACTATCCTGAACTTCGCTTGCGGATTGTAGATATATTCTAAAAACACCTTATTTTAAGCCATATTTTTAAGATTCAAGATTTTAATTTCAATAATCATTGACATATATATTGGTAAATGTTCTATCATATAGTTAGACAGTGGCGGTGGGCGAGAGTCCACCAAATCGTTTTTTCACAGGAAAAGAGGATGTGTCGGACGTGTGCTGGTTCTCGGGCGGCCAGCGTGTCGGACGTGTGCTGGTCCGCGGTGGGCAGCTCATGCTCCGTTGGTGGTCTCCGTCAGGCAGTTTCGTAACTTTCCCTTCGACCCTTTTTTCTTTTTCACTTACACCCCAAGCAGTTCACTGCTTACAGGGAGGGGTTTCGTCATGTAAAAAAGATTTGACTTATTTTATAGGAAGGAGTAGAATAATAACAAGTCCCCAGCAGGGGTTTTTTAATAACACGAATATTCCGAATAGGATCGAATGTACGAATAAATACATCAATCCATTCGCGTTACTCGATCTTATTCGCTAAAATTCGCATATGTCTATCATTACATACATAAAAGATACCCAAGCGGAGTTAAAACATGTCAGCTGGCCGACAAGAAAACAGACGATTGTTTTTACAATTGTGGTGGTCTTGATTTCTATTTTCGTTTCATTTTTCCTGGGATTTTTTGATTACATTTTCAAGCTGATTATTGAGAAGTTTGTAATTTAGTCCATCAAGTCCATAAAGGCAAAAGTCTATAAAGCAAATGCATTTACTTTATGACTTTACAGACTTTACGACTTTAACCTAACATCAATGTCTAAACAACAACTACAAACCGGCCGAAATTGGTATGTCATCCACACTTACGCCGGATATGAAAACGCCGTGATGCGAAATCTAAAACAGCGCATTGAATCTCTTGGCATGGAAGACAAAATTTTCAGTGTAATAGTTCCAACCGAAAAGAAAATAAAAATAAAGGGCGGAAAACGAGTAGAAGAGGAGGAGAAAATCTATCCGGGCTACATTTTAGTGGATATGATCGTGACCGAGGACTCATGGTTCGTTGTCCGAAACACCCCTCGGGTTACCGGTTTCGTTGGCTCTGGAATTTATCCCGTGCCGATAGACAAAAAAGAAATTGATGAATTATTCGCCAGAATGAACACAAGTAATGTTAAGCACAAGATTGATTTGTCTCTAAACGACGCCGTTATTATTGTGGACGGACCATTTAAGGATTTGGAAGGTAAGGTTGGGGATGTGGACGAGGAACGTGGAAAAGTCAAAGTTCTCGTAGCCATGTTCGGCCGGGAGACACCGGTTGAGTTGGATTTCTTGCAAGTAAAGAAAATTTAACCTACAAATCGCACGAATATATACTAATCTTTCAAATAATAAATAATTATGACAGAGATTATATATCCAGAATTGTCGTACACAGTTTCAGGCTTGTTATATAAAGTTCATAATGAAATAGGAAGATTTGGAAGAGAGAAGCAATATGGAGATTTATTCGAAAAATTACTTAAAGAATCTAAGATTATTTTTGAAAGAGAAAAAGCTCTACCAATTAAGCTTTTAGATAACAAGTTTACAAATATTGTAGATTTTGCTATAAATAACCAGCTTCTAGTTGACTTGAAAGCTAAACCTATTCTTGCAAAGGATGATTTTTCCCAAATGAAACGTTATCTTGATGCTAGTAAGTATAAGTTAGGGCCAATAGTCAATTTTCATCAAAAATATCTAAAACCTGTACGAATAATCAGGTTAACTAGGTAATTATTCGTTAAGATTCGAAAGGGTCATCATTCGTGGGTTATGGCAAAGAAAGTCACAAAAAAACTAAAACTTATACTCCCAGGGGGAAAGGCCACTCCAGCTCCTCCAGCAGGTCCTATTTTAGGTCAAGCTGGTGTGAATATTGGGGAGTTTGTGAAGCAATTTAACGACGCATCGGCCAAGATGGTAGGGGATCTCGTGCCTGTGGTTGTTTCTGTTTTTGAAGACCGAACTTTCACTTTTGTGCTCAAAACTCCTCCAACGACAGATTTAATAAAAAAAGCTCTGAAAATTGAAAAAGGTTCTGGAAAAAACACTGTTTCAAAAGCAGGAACACTTTCCAAGACTCAACTAAAAGAAATCGCCGAAAGAAAACTTCCAGATCTAAACGCAAATGACGTGGACGCTGCGATGAAAATCGTCGCTGGCTCAGCTCGAAGTATGGGGATTGATGTTAAATAGAGGACACTATTTCCATGCCAGATGTTAAAAATAAAATTCATAAAAACTATAAAGATTTAAAGAAAAAAATTCTAGCTCATAAAACTCTCGGTCACACAATTGTTTGTACTATAGGATCTTGGGATATGCTTCACATAGGTCATTTACGTTATCTTAATGAGGCTAGTAAGCGTGGAGATATTTTACTTGTTGGAACAGATAGTGATAGAGGAATAAAATCCTATAAAGGTCCAAATCGACCGATTATTCCAGAGGGAGAGAGAATGGAAATGTTGTCTTATCAGGATTGCGTTGACTATGTTACATTAGTTGATGATATAGATAGAAAAGGTGCTTGGCAGTACCGACTTATCAAGGAAATTCCAATAGATTTATTCGTTGCAGTTAGTGGCAATAGTTATACAAAAGGTCAGTTAAGGGTGATTAAAAAATATTGTGGAGAATTGGTGGTTTTACCAAGACAAGCAGAAAAAACATCATCAACCGATATTATTCAGAATGTTCTTAAAAGTCATCTAGCAGGAGAAGTTGCCAAATTAAGAGCAAAAAAATAATGTGAAAAGAGATTTAATACTACACCTACCAGTTATTCATAGAGGATACATAGACTTTTTTAAGTCCAATAAAAAAAATATAGCCACAATCCATTTAATTTGTAACTCTTTTTTTAACAAACTATCAGAATTTAAAACAGATATAGCTTCTTTGAAGCCAGAAATTGCTAAAGGTTTGTTGGAAAGTATTGGATTTTCTGACGTTGATATTGTTTCCGAAACCAACATACACAGACTTAAAAAACGACCTCTTATTTTAATAAACGATGAAGTTTCTCGTAAACTTCATGAGAAATATTTATTGAAAAACGATATCAAATGGTCATCAGTTTTTTTGCGTTGGGATAAAAAATCGGTTTTGAATACAAATTCAATTAAAAGTCATGTTTCTAAAAAATCTTTTGATCAAAAAATGATGAAAAGGGCCTACCAGCAGTCAAAAAACAGTTCAGATATTTGGAGACAAGTTGGTGCCGTTGTGGTCATGAGTGGCAAAGAACTAGTCAATGCTTATAATCAAGCCTTACCTAATGATCACTCTCCTTATCAGAAAGGAGCTGTTAGGGATTTTTTGAATGTCGGTGAGAGACCAGATCTTAGTAATACTATTCATGCCGAACAAAAAATCATTGCCGAAGCTTCTAAAATAGGATTTAAATTAAAGGGATCTCATCTTTATGTGACCCATTTTCCTTGCTCGGTTTGTGCTAGACTGATTGCTTTTTCAGGAATTAAAAAATGTTATTACGGAGAAGGTTCTTCTAATCTAGATGGGGAATTGATACTTAAATCTGCCAATGTGGAAATTATTCATGTTCCAATACGTAATAGGATTTAATTCAAATTATTTTTAATTTGCAATAAAGTATCAGTTGTGTTAATAAAAGTATTAGAGGAGAGTGTGAATGAGACAGTATCTTGATTTGTTGGACGATGTCCTTACCAACGGTAAGAGGAAAACTGATCTACAAGGGATTGGCAACCTCGCTATCTTTTGCCGGGAGATGCGCTTTCGTCCGGCCGAAGAGTTTCCGATGATTACCACAAAAAAACTCCCACTTCGTCTGATTGTTGGAGAACTTCTGTGGTTCTTGAGCGGGAGTTCTCGGTGGGACTTTTTGCATGAACACAACATCACCATCTGGGACGAGTGGGGGAAGGCTGAAGTCTCTTCTCTCTACGGACTTCACGAGGGAGATCTCGGTCGAATCTATGGTCCGCAGTGGGTTCGGTGGCTCGCTCGCAACGGCACTGAAATCAACCAGATTCAGCGTCTAGTGGATGGGCTCAAATCACATCCGGACTCTCGCAGGCACAAAGTGATTGCGTGGAATCCGGAAGATGTAGATTCTGTCGCGGTAGCACCATGCCACGGTGATTTCAAGTGCTTTGTGATTGACGGAGAACTTTCGCTTCATCTCAACCAGAGAAGTTGTGACATGTTTCTCGGCGTGCCATTCAACATGGTGTGCTACTCACTTCTTCTGTTCATGCTGGCTCAAGTCACTGGGTTGCATCCGGGAGAGTTCATTCATACTCTCGAAGACGTACACATATACTTGAATCACGTGGAGCAGGTGAAGCTTCAGCTGACGCGCGAGCCGCGTTCCTTGCCGAAGATCGTTCTCAATCCCGACGTGTGTGATATCTTCGGATTCACGTTCTCTGACTTCACGCTCACCGGTTACAACCCGCATCCTCACATTTCGGGGGATGTCGGTATCTAGTTCATCTGGGGCTCCTTCAAGGGGCCCCTTCACTTTTATCCAACAGGAAAATTTACTGTCTTGGATTGATTTTTTTTATTAACTTCAGGATAGATGATGTGAGCGTGAATATGACAAACCGTTGCTCCGGTGTAGTTAGTATTACCAAATCTTAGTGCGATAGCACCACCTTTTATTTTATATTTTTTTATCACCCAATTTGTTAGTATTCTGACTGATTCCCAGTCTTTCTTTGTTAGTTCTTCAAATAACTCTTTGTGTTTAATGTTTATTATCAAAAAGTGATATTTTGAGTTTTTATAAGACCAATTGTTTTCCGTAATAAACCATGCTCCGATTTTTTTAAGGATCGGCTTTTTATGATATTTAAAGTTATCTTGGCAGAAAGGACACTTACCTTTAGATTCAATCGTATTAATAACTTTTTCATACTCACCCTTTCCTTTTGCAAATCTTTTATTTACAACTATTTTTTTCATTGCTAAATTTGGTTATAAGAACCATTGAATGATACTAGCATTTTTCCTTACAGAGTCAAACAAAAGAAGAACCGCGCCTTTCGAGGGCGCGGTCAGTGGGTTTCAAACTCGAGTTCTGGTGTACTCAACAATCCAGAATGAGAACGGGTTTTTTTCATCAGTCTCAACTCCCTTGATGATACGGCCACTCCAAGTTTGGTCCATTGGAGGAAAGAAAGCATCACCGTCAATGACTTCCACGTTTACTTCCGTGACGATGAGGCGGCTGGCAAACGGCATGAAAAGTTTGTAGATTTTTTCCCCGCCAATGACGAAAACTTCTTGGAGTTGAGAAAGTTGAAGCACTTCTTCCGGAGAAGTCAGAATCGTGCACTTTGGTGCGGGAAAATTCTGATTTCTGGTCAAGATGACATTCCACCGATTCGGCAAAGGTTTAAATTTTGCCGGAAGAGAATCGTAGGTTTTCCTTCCCATTATAACAATCTTGCCTTCAGTGGTTGACTTGAAGTGCAACATGTCGGCCCGAAGATGCCATGGTACTTTGCCTTGTTTGCCGATCACCCCATTCAAATCCTTGGCGACGATCATCGTGATTTTATGCATTCCAAACTCCTCTGGTGCGATACTACTCTTTAAAAAGAGTGAGGTCAATGCTATTATACGAATATTACGAATTTGAGCGCATGATACGAATGAAAGATGTATTAGAGAAGAAAATTAAGAATATTTTACTAAATTTGGGAATAAAAAATCCAAAGGTTATTTTGGATTATCCGGCACATTTTGAAATGGGGGATTTGACGACTAATGTGGCTATGGCTTATGCCAAGGAGCTTTCCAAGGAACCTCTTGATTTAGCAAAAGAAATCGTCAGTCACTTGGAAGCCGAGCTTCCAAGTTTGAGAATTGAGGCAGTTCCACCAGGATTTATCAATTTCTTTTTTGATAAAGAATATTTTGAGCCAAAACCTCTAGAAAAAATAAACATCTTAAAAGATCAGAAAATTTTTGTTGAACATACCCAACCGAACCCTTTCAAAGAATTTCATATCGGTCACTTAATGAACAATACCATTGGGGAATCTGTGGCAAGAATAGTCAAGGCAAATGGAGCAGAAGTTAAGACATGCTCGTATCACGGTGATGTTGGGCTACATATTGCTGAAGCTGTCTGGGCTATACAAAAAGGGATTGATCTAAAACAGGCATATGCATATGGCCATAAGGCGGGTGAGAGTGATGAAAAAGTAATTGCCGAAATACTGGAAATAAATAAAAAAATTTATGATAAATCTGATGCAGAAATAAATAAATCATATGAAAACGGGAGGAAAACCTCATTGGAATTTTTTGGGTCTGTTTATGAAAAATTAGACAGTCATTTTGATTACCATTTTTATGAAAGCGAATCGGGGGATGTTGGCAAGGAGCTGGTTTTAAAAAATATAGGAACGGTTTTTGAAGAAAGCGACGGTGCTGTTGTTTTCAAGGGTGAAAATTTTGAACCAAAAACCCATACTAGAGTATTTTTGACCAAGGAAAAACTTCCAACATACGAAGCAAAAGAGCTGGGCCTGGCAAAAATTAAAAAAGAAAAATGGAGTTATGATAAATCCGTTACAATAACAGGAAACGAACAAGACTCCTTTTTTGATGTAGTGGAAGTGGCAATTGGAGAGGTGTTCCCAGAACTTAAAGGCAAATTGCATCACCTATCTCACGGAATGCTTAAACTGCCAACCGGCAAGATGTCATCCAGAACTGGAACGATTATTTCAGCTGAATCACTTATTAATCAAGTCAAAGAGAAGGTTTTGGAGAAAATGAATAGTAGAGAAGAAGTATCAAGGATGCCCCTTGACATTGAGGGGACGGTGGAGGTTGTAGCAATTGGGGCGATTAAGTACTCAATACTAAGGCAGGCCATTGGCGGAGATATTATTTTTGATTTTGATAAATCCATTTCGTTTGAAGGGGATTCCGGTCCATACCTGCAATACAGTGCTGTTCGAGCAAGCTCAGTCTTGGAGAAGGCTAAAGTGTCAAAGGTGCCTTCTGCCATCCACTTGGACATCCGATGTCCAAGTGGATGGCAGACGACGAATTTAGAGAAGTTACTTGAAAGATTTCCAAATGTTGTAGAAAAAGCTGGAAGGGAATATGCACCTCATCATATCGCCACCCATCTTATTGACCTGGCTGGGGAATTCAATTCATTTTACGCCACTCACAAAATAATTGACAAGACTGACAAAACTTCTCCTTATAAGTTAGTTTTAACTAACGCCTTTCTTCAAACAATGACAACCGGACTTAACTTACTTGGTATTAAAGTTCCTGAAAGAATGTGATAAAATTTTATATTGCCGCATACATTATAATAGTGCTATAGCATCATTATAATGTATTGTATATTATAATATTGATATATCAATTAATATATCTAGCGATAAAGCAAATTTAATTATATGGGAATTATTGAAAACTCATTAAGAAAAAGGAAACGAAAAGAAAATATCCAAAAGGCTATTCTAACATCTGTAAAAACCGCTGGCCTTTTAAGTTTGGCTATTTTGGCTCCAAATTCTATTAGATATCTAAAATCACTTGGGATAATTCCTGGAAAAAGACAAAAGGAGATAATTTATGCCTCTAAAAATCGTCTGATAAATAAGGGATTACTAAGTAACAGAAGTGGTTTTTTAGAATTAACAAAAAAAGGGGAAGCAAAACTAGAGTTTTTGGAAATGACTGATTGGAAAATAGATAAGCCGAGAAAATGGGATAAAAAATGGAGGATGTTGGTATTTGATATACCAGAAAGCAGAAAATCTTTAAGAAATAAGATTAGGTTAACTTTGATGAATATCGGTTTCCTAAGATTGCAGGATAGTGTTTGGATTTATCCCCATCCCTGCGAAGACTTAGTGAATTTGTTAAAAGTCGATTTCAGAGTTGGGAAGGATCTTTTGTACATTATTGCGGATTCAATAGAAAATGACAAAAAATTTAGGAATAACTTTAATATACAATAAAGTTGGGGATAAATTTATTTCCATCCATACATTATAATAGTGCTATAGCATCATTATAATGTATGAAAGATATATAAGTATATATAAGTATGTATGAGCATGGACGGTATTGGGCATTCTGTGTTTTTTGGAAAAAGTGACTGGAAATGATAATATGTCTTTATGAATAAGAAAGGAGAAGATAAATCCTTTTCGCCAAAGCAAAGCGGAAGCAATAAATCAAATAAGGCGCTAGCTACGACAGAGGAAGAAATACTGGAATTTTGGAATAAGAATCAAATTTTCCAAAAAACTCTTGATAAGAAAGCTCCAAAAGGTGAGTTCGTTTTCTATGAAGGTCCACCGACGGCAAATGGCAAACCTGGAATTCATCACTTGGAAGCCCGGGCTTTTAAAGATGTTATCCCTCGTTACAAAACGATGCAGGGTTTTCACGTGCGCAGAAAGGGTGGGTGGGATACTCACGGACTGCCGGTTGAGCTTCAAGTGGAAAAAGAGCTCGGTCTGAAATCGAAAAAGGAAATAGAAAGTTACGGCATTGAAGCATTCAACAAAAAATGCAAGGAAAACGTTTGGCAATATGTTGATTTGTGGGAGAAATTTACTGACAGAATGGGTTACTGGATTGATCAGAAAAATCCTTACATAACTTATGAGAATTCATACATTGAGTCTGTCTGGAACATTTTAAGTACTGTAAACGAGAAAAAACTTTTATATAAAGACTATAAAGTTTTGCCGTGGTGTCCTCGTTGCGGTACAGCTCTATCTTCTCACGAGTTGGCTCAAGGATATGAAAATGTAAAAGACCTTTCTGTCACAGTTGAATTTAGAATTGCTGGCAGAAAAAACACATCAATTTTAGCCTGGACGACAACACCTTGGACTTTGCCGGGCAACCTGGCTTTAGCTGTAAATCCAGATATTTTGTATGTCGAAATTGAGAAAAAAGATATGGGTACTGGAGATTTGGTGAGATTTATTCTTGCAAAAGAAAGACTATCTGCCGTTTTTCCAAGTGACGAATATTCTATTGTTAAAGAAATGAAAGGGAAAAATCTTGTTGGTCTTGAATATGAACCACTTTACCCTTTTCTAAAAGATAAGTTTAAAGATAAAAATCCATCTGCTTTCGAAAAAGCATATAAAGTTTACAAAGCGGACTTTGTGAATACTGAAGATGGTACAGGAATAGTTCACACAGCTGTTATGTATGGTCCAGATGATTTTGAGCTTGGTACGAAAATTGGTTTGCCGAAGTCTCACTTGGTTAATGAGGCGGGAAAATTTATTTCCGGGACAGGTTTTCTTTCAGGAAGGTTTGTCAGGGACGAAGATTTAGCAGTGGATATTATTAAAGACCTAGCCAAGCGAGGACTCCTGTTCAAAAAAGAAAAATACGAGCATGCATATCCGTTTTGCTGGAGGTGTCACACGCCGCTTATCTACTATGCCCGTGACTCCTGGTATATTGCCATGTCAAGATTGCGTCATGAGTTAGTCGAGGAAAACAAAAAAATAAACTGGGAACCAGAGTACATAAAAGAGGGCAGGTTTGGCGAATGGCTTCGAGAAATAAAAGATTGGGCTATTTCTCGTGAAAGGTATTGGGGGACCCCACTACCTATTTGGACAAACAAGAACGGTAACAAAACTGTGGTCGGAAGCCTAGATGAGCTTAAGAAACTTACTAAGAAATCCGGAAACAAGTATTTTGTCATGCGCCACGGGGAAGCAATAGATAATGCCAAGCACATACTTGATCCGAAAGGTGACCCAAACAATCATTTAACGGATAAAGGGAAAAGTGAAGCTATATTGGGAGGAGAAAAATTAAAATCAAAAAAAATAGATCTGATATTCTCATCACCATTTTTACGAACAAAAGAAACGGCTGAAATTGTTCGAACAGAGCTCGGCTTAAGTCGGGAAGCGGTTATTCAGGATGAAAGGCTTCACGAGTATAACGAAAAGGACGTAACTTTTGTTAGGAAAAGAATTGGCGATTTTATTTATGAAATAGAAAGCAAATACAAAGAGAAGAATTTTCTTATCATTTCCCACGGTAATCCATTATGGTTTCTGAAAAAAATATCTTCTTGGTCGGGTGACAATGATTTTATTGAAGAACAAATGTTAAATACTGGAGAAGTAAAAGAACTGTCATTTAGTCCAATGCCTCACAACGAAAATTTTGAGCTAGATTTGCATCGTCCATTTATTGACACAGTTGAGTTAGAAAATGAAAAAGGCGAACCACTTACTCGAGTCAAAGAAGTTTTGGATGTTTGGTTTGATTCCGGAGCCATGCCTTTTGCTCAATATGCAGACAAGCGCAGACTAGACGCGGACGGACGCGGAAAATCATTTGAAAAGTTGTGGAAAAAAGTGCCATATCCGGCTGATTTTATTTCTGAAGCCATAGATCAAACTCGCGGGTGGTTTTATACTCTGCACGCAATTGGTGTTCTTATGGGCAAGGGCAAGTCATACAAGAATGTTATTTGTCTCGGCCATGTTCTGGATGCGGAGGGGAAGAAAATGTCCAAATCTATAGGAAACGTGGTGGATCCTTGGGAAATGATGGATAAGTATGGGGCAGACGCCCTGCGTTTTTGGATGTATAGCGTTAATCAGCCCGGAGATTCCAAAAACTTTGACGAAAAAACAGTTGATGATGTCGTAAAAAAAGTTTTTAACCTCGCTGAAAATATTCTGGCTTTTTATGAGTTATACAAGGACGAATTTGTTGCTCCGAGCGACAAAAGCAAAAATATTTTAGACAAGTGGATAATTTCCCGCTTGAACGAACTTTTAAGTCTTGGCACCAAGTCACTGGACAAATACAAGCCATTTGAAGCTTCCAGAGCATTGAGAGATTTTATTAACGATTTTTCAACTTGGTATTTGAGGCGATCAAGGGAAAGATTTAAGTTGGATGATCTGAATGAAAAAAAAGAAGCATTGCAAACGACAAGATTTGTGCTTCTGGAATTGGCAAAATACATGGCTCCGTTTACACCCTTTTTTGCTGAGATCGTTTATCAGAAAGTGAGAGATAATCCCGCTCCAGAGAGCATACATTTATGCAACTGGCCGGAAACAGGCAAAATTCATTCCAATATTCTTGAGAATATGAGAATAGTTCGGGATATTGTGTCAAGGGCCCTTGAGCTTCGACAAAAGGCAGGGATAAAAGTCAGACAGCCACTCGGGAAGTTAAAAGTTAAAAGTAAAAAGTTTGGAAACGAATACTTGGAGATTTTGAAAGATGAGCTAAATGTTAAAGAAATTGAGTTCAATGAAACTATAAAAGAAGAAGTTTGGCTTGATACCAATCTAACTGAAGAGTTGAAAAAAGAGGGAATGGCGCGCGATATCATTCGTGGTATTCAAGATGCCAGAAAAACTGAAAATCTAAATCCAGGCGAAAAAATAAAATTAGTTGTAAGTACGAGCGAGGACATTAAAACAATAATCAATTCCTATCTTGAAATGATTCAGACACCAACTCAAGTAGCTAGCATTATGTTTTCAGAAGATAAACAAAAGCATAACATAGACATAGAAGGGCAAAAAATTTCTGTTTCAATTCTGAAATAATGAGTTATCACATTTACACCACCGAAGGAATTATATTAAAACGGCAAGTTTTTGGCGAAGCCGATATTCTTTTACACATTTTAACGAAGGAGTTTGGTCTTATCATGGCCTCGGCTCGTTCGGCTAGACTGCAAGCCTCAAAGTTGAAAGGCAGTCTTCAGGAGTATCAACATATTTCCGTTTCTTGCGTTAAAGGAAAAAACGGCTGGAGAATTACCAATGTCGGTGATTTGGGTTCATACTTTTTTAATTACCCTGAAGCTCATCGAAGAATTTTGGCTCAAATTTCGGATTTACTTATGAAAATGATTTCGGGAGAATTGACTCATCCGGAAGTTTTTGAAACAGTGGACAGCGGTTTTGAATTTTTACAAAATTTGCCGGAGAAAAATCTGGCAGATTTTGAAGCCTTGCTCGTTCTTCGAATCCTTTACGAACTTGGTTATGTGGCTAAAAGCGAGGAAATTCATATTTTTATAAAAAATATCAGTGATTGGCGCCAAGAGCTTGTTGAATTAGCCGGTGAGAAGAAAACAGTCATAGTAGGTCTAATAAACAAAGCCATCAAAGAAAGCCATTTATAGATCATTCCGTTGGATTTATGTTATAATTTATCCATGCCAGACAAAGAAGAAAGCAGTATAGAACGGCTGAAAAAGACTCTTTATTCCAGAAATGAGAAAATTATTCCGAAAGAAAAACGAACCTCAATGCAAAACTTGGACATGGAAGCCCCGACAAGTTGGGGTCAGGCCAAGTCCTTTCAATTTTCACCGGAAATGATGTCAAGAAAAAATAATTCTTTCTTTAACAAGTTTCTCATAGGTTCTCTGGTTTTTTTTGTTGTGTCGCTCGGAGTGGCAATATTTATTTTTTTCGGAGGGGTAAACATGATTTCTTCCGATAATTTGGATATTAAAATTACAGCGCAAAGTTCCGTATCTTCAGGGGAGGAGCTTGACATCGGACTTTCCATTCTGAACGGAAATAATACTGATTTGGAAAATGTTGTCCTGTTCATTGAATATCCGGAAGGCTCGGAGATTATCGGTGAGGAAAATAGAATTATTACTCGTGACAGAATCAGTCTGGACACCATTGCCCAGGGAAAAAGCAAAGATTACACCATCCGCGCGCTGCTTTTTGGTGAAAAGGATATTGTAAAAACTTTTACTTTCAAAATAGAGTATAAAGTAAAAGGATCAAATGCCATTTTTTCAAAAGAGAAAACCTACGATGTCTTGATTGGATCATCCCCGATACTTTTGGACGTGTCATATCCGAAAGAAGTAAATTCCGGACAACAAATGACCCTATCAATTAATATAACCTCAAATTCAAGCGTTCCAATAAAAAATACTTTGGTAAAAGTGGAATATCCCTACGGTTTTACCTACAAAAGCTCCAACATAAAGCCGTTAAGCGATAACTCTGTTTGGAACATCGGGGACTTGCGCAATGGCGACAAGAAAACGCTTTCCGTCACCGGAGTCATTATAGGCCAAAATATGGAAGACAGGTCTTTTATTATTTCTGTCGGCAGTCAGAATCCGCAAATCAAATCAGACATAGACACGATTTTAGTGGAAGAAACTGAAACAGTCGGCATTCGCAAGTCCTTCTTTGATTTGCAGACTATCGTCGGCGGAGGCAATGTGAAATCGGTGGGGCAATTTTCCCCAGTGACCATTAATTGGCAAAATACCTTGCCGGACAAAATATTAAATGCCAAAATAGAGGCCACTTTATCCGGGAATATTCTGGACAGATCCAAGGTCTTAGTCGGTGATAGCGGTTTTTATAGGTCAGTTGATAATGTTGTTTTGTGGGACAAAAACACTACGGAGAATCTTCTTCAAATAACGCCGGGCGGGAGCGGTAGTGTTTCTTTAACTCTGGTTTCACTTACCAACCCAGTTTTAGTTAGATCAATAAAAAATCCTCATATTGATTTGCACATAGTTATGACTGGGGATCGGTCAGGGCTTGACTCCGCAACCATATCTTCCAGCGAAGATGTAACTATAAAAATAAATTCAACACTGGAACTTAACTCCCAGTCTTTCAGAAGCGTCGGACCCTTTAACAATATCGGACCGATTCCTCCTAGAGCTGACATTGAATCAACCTACACCATAACTTGGACAATAACCAATACCACAAACGATTTGAGCGGCGTCGCAGTTTCTGCGGTATTGCCGACCGGAGTGATTTGGAAGGGTGAAACACAACCGGTTTCAGAGAGAATAAACTATAACCAAGACACCCGGACTGTTTCTTGGAATATTGGGAATGTATCTGCCGGTGTGGGATTTACTCTGTCTCCAAAAACCGTCTCATTTAAAGTCGGAATTATTCCAAGCATAAATCAAATCGGTTCAGCTCCGACTTTGCTTTCTCAAATAAACGCAACCGCCACTGATACTTACACTGAAGGGCAAATTTGGGCAACAATTCCTCCCGTTACTACCCAGTACTCGGATCCTGATTACAAAGCCGGAAATAATATTGTGGTGAAATAGTAGCCAGTAGTTAGCATATAGGTTAATATAAATTCTATGGCAGAAAACAAAAGTGACCTTATGGAAAAAATTGTCTCGCTTTGCAAAAGGCGTGGTTTTGTTTTTCAAGGTTCAGAAATATACGGCGGTTTTGCTGGCACTTATGATTTTGGACCATATGGGGTTGAACTTCAGAGAAATGTTATTAGCGAGTGGACGAAAGCAATGAATGAGAGAGACAACATGGCTCGTCTGGATTCCAGTATATTTACAGCAGGAAGCGTATGGCAAGCAAGTGGACATGTATCAGGTTTTTCTGACCCGCTTGTTATTTGCAACGAATGTCATAGTAAACAAAGAGCGGATCATCTTTTGGAGTCGGTAGGTGTGGTTGCTGATGAAAAAATGACAGAAGTAAAAATTAATCAGATTTTTGATGAAAATCGAGGAAAAGTAAAATGTCCAGTATGTGGTAAAAAAAAATTTAGCAAAGTATCAACGAGAAGTCTTTTGGCCACATCGTCACTTGGTATGTTTGAAGAAGGGGATGAACAAGTATATTTGCGCGGTGAAACAGCCCAAGGTATTTATATAAACTATAAAAACATTCTTTCTACGGGGATGTACTCTGTACCCTTTGGTATTTATCAAGTTGGCAAGGTATTTAGAAACGAGATAAGTCCGCGACAGTTTCTTTTTCGCAAAAGAGAATTTGAACAGATGGAGATGCAATATTTTGTGCATCCAAAAGAAGCGCGAGTTTTGTATGAGGAATGGAAGAAGGAGCGTATGAAATATTATGAAAGACTTGGGATAAAAAAAGAAAAATTAAGATGGAAACAACACGAAAATTTAGTTTTTTACGCTAAAGAGGCATGGGACATTCAGTATGAGTATCCCTTTGGATGGAACGAACTTGAAGGTATTCACTATCGAGGTGATTATGATTTGACTCAACATCAAAAATTTTCAGGTGTAGATATGTCTTATTTTGATGAGGAAACAAAAGAGAGATTTATTCCACATATTATCGAAACTTCAGTTGGAGTTGATCGTACCATGCTCATGGTTCTTCTCGATGCATATGATGAAGATAAAATGAGCGATGAAAAACGAGTTGTTCTTCGTTTCAAACCAAATATGGCGCCGGTCAAGGTTGCAGTTTTTCCACTCCTAAAAAACAAGCCTGAATTAGTGGAAAAAGCAAAAGAGATTTACAAAACTTTGAAAAAAGAATTTGGAGCGGTTGTTTTTGACGACAACGGCAATATTGGAAAAAGATACAGAAGACAAGATGAAATCGGAACTCCATGGTGCGTGACCGTGGACTTTGAAACCATAGAGAAAGATGCTGGCGTAACTTTGCGTGATCGTGATACAGGTGAGCAAAAAAGGATGTCAGTTGAAGAAATTATTTCTCTTGTAAAATCCCAAATATAATGCTTTTTAAAAAGACTGTTTTAAAAAATGGTTTGACTGTTATTACTGTTCCAATGAAGGACAACCCCTCAGTTACATGTCTTGTTACTGTCAAAACCGGTTCAAAATATGAAACGAAAGACATCAACGGACTTTCACATTTTTTGGAACACATGTGTTTTAAGGGCACAACTAACCGTCCAAGACCAATTGATATCGCCCTTGAGCTCGATAACATCGGCGCTCAAAACAATGCTTTTACTGGCCAGGAATATACCGGTTACTACGCTAAAGCTCATTTGAAACACACAGATATAATTTTGGATGTAGTTTCAGATATGTATAACAATCCGATTTTTGATTCTAAAGAAATTGAAAAAGAGCGAGGGGTTATTATTGAGGAAATAAATATGTACGAGGATATGCCTCATGTTAAAGTTTATTATGTTTTTCTGGAGTTGCTTTATGGCGATCAGCCTGCTGGTTGGGATATTCTAGGTCCGAAAGAAAATATTGCCAGAATTACACAAAAGGATTTTCTTAAATACCGAGCCAAACATTATGTAGCTTCTGCCACCACAGTTATAGTTTCAGGAAACATTGATGAAAGCAAAATAATAAATCAAATTAAAAAACTATTTCATAATATTTCTACGGATGGAAAAACAGACAAAATAAAAGTGGTGGAAAACCAGATCAAACCGTCAATAAAATTGAGACACAAAGAAACGGATCAAACCCACTTGATCATTGGTGTTCGAACATTTGGAGCAAAGGACAAGAGACACATCATTCTCAAAGTTCTCAACTCATTGTTAGGAGGTGGAATGAGCAGCAGGATGTTTCGAAAATTAAGAGAGCAAATGGGTTCCTGTTATTATGTAAATACGGATTCTGATAAATTTACCGACCACGGTTATTTGTATATTTCTGCCGGGATAAACATAAAACGAATTGAAGAGGTAGTCACTGCCATTTTATCTGAATTAAATAAAATCAAAAATGAAGATATTTCAACGGAAGAATTACAAAAAGCAAAAGATTATTTAGCCGGTCATATTTATTTAGGATTGGAATCATCGGATTCATTAGGTCTGTATTATGCTTTTCAGGATATTCTAGGAGAAGATATAAAAAATCCTGATGGATTAATAAAAAACATCCAAGAAGTTACGGCAAAAGAAATTCAAGATCTTGCAAAAGAAATTTTTATTGATAAAGGTTTAAACATGGCGATTGTTGGTAATATAAAAGATTTGCAATCACTTGGAAAAATCTTTCATTTTTAACTTTTACATCACAGCAAACTAGTGCTATTATGGCGTTATGGAACTTGGGGAAAAAACAGTAAGTATTAGCGTGGGTACAATCGTAAAAGCTATAGTTGTAGTTCTTCTTTTTATCGTGCTTTTCGTCTTGAAGGATTTAGTTCTTGTTCTGCTTTTGTCCATTGTGGTGGCCTCGGCTGTTGAGCCCGGAGCCCAATGGTTTGTCCGTCGCGGCCTTCCTCGTCTTTTTTCTGTCATTTTAATATATATTGTCATTGCTATTTGTGTCATCGGCATACTTTTTTTCCTTCTTTTGCCGTTACTTTCCGAATCCACCGATTTTTTGAGAAATCTTCCTTCATACTTTAATACCAGCAATGTAACCAATATCATATCCAATAATAATTTTTTATCATCCCAGCCTTTTGTGGCCGGCATAACGGATCGTCTGAACTTGGATTCAATAATTCTCCAGATCAACAATATCATTGGAGGTATTACCTCCAACACCTTTAGCGCGGTGGCCGCAGTATTCGGCGGCATATTGAATTTTTTCCTAACAATCATTCTTTCGTTTTATCTGGCTGTCGATGAGGATGGTGTTGGAAAATTTCTAAAATCAATATCTCCCATAAAACACGAAAAATATATTACCGCTCTATGGAAAAGGTCTCAAAAAAAGATAGGTCTGTGGATGCAAGGCCAGCTTGTTCTTTCTATTATCATCGGTATGCTTGTCTATCTCGGATTACTTATCATTAATGTGCCGAACGCCTTGCTTTTGGCCGCTCTGGCGGCGGCCTTTGAAATAATCCCTCTTTTTGGGCCTATTTTGGCCTCAATTCCAGCTATCATAATAGCTTTCGCCACCGGCAATATAACCACAGCTCTTATTGTGGCAGGTCTCTACATTATTGTTCATCAATTTGAAAATCAGCTGATTTATCCTTTGGTCGTGAAAAAAGTGGTCGGGGTTTCTCCAGTGGTTTCAATCATAGCTCTGGCCGCCGGGTGGCAATTGGCCGGTTTTGTCGGACTTGTTTTGGCTGTACCTATTTCAGCAGTCATTACAGAATTTATGAGTGATTTTGAGAAAGACAAAATTGAGAGAACAGAGAGGATGTTGAACAAGTAAAACACGACACCAATACACGAATGAGCACGAATATACGAATAAAATACATAAAATTCCATTAGTGTCGCACTATTATGTCTAAATCATTTTATATTACGACTACTCTTCCATATGTAAATTCCGACCCACATATCGGTTTTGCTATGGAGATTATTCGAGCTGATATCATCGCTCGAGCCAAAGAGCTTCAAGGTTTTGAAGTATTTTTCAATACTGGAACTGATGAGCATGGTCAGAAAATTTTTGATAATGCTAAAACGGCAGGCAAGGCAGTTCAAGATTTTGTTAATAAAAACTCCTTAAAATTTAAAAATCTTAAGGAGTCTCTAGGTCTTCTTCCTACAATACATTTTATCCGCACTACAGATACACATCACATAAAATCTGCACAAGAATTTTGGCAAAGATGTGCTAAGGCAGGAGATATTTACAAAAAAAATTATAAAATAAAATACTGTGTTGGTTGTGAGTTGGAAAAGCAAGATTCAGAAATAATAGATGGCAAGTGTGAACTTCACCCAAACATAGAGCTGGAAATAAGGGAGGAAGAGAATTACTTTTTCAAGTTCAGTAAATTCGAAAAACTACTTTTAGAGTTTTATGAAAAAAATCCAAAATTCGTTGTACCAGATTTTCGTTTTAACGAGATAAAAGCTTTTGTAAAAAGAGGTCTACAGGATTTTAGTATCTCTCGCTTAAAGTCCAAAATGTCGTGGGGAGTTCCAGTGCCAGGAGATCCAGATCATGTCATGTATGTTTGGTTTGATGCTTTAGTTAGTTACATCTCCACTTTGGGCTGGCCAGAAAATCTGGTAAATTTTGAAAAATTTTGGAAAAACGGAACACCGGTCCAATATTGTGGCAAGGACAATCTCCGTCAACAATCTGCTATGTGGCAGGCTATGCTCATGTCCGTGGGTCTTCCGCAAAGCAATACGATCGTAATTGACGGATTTATCACAAATGAAGGACAGAAAATGTCAAAGTCTCTTGGTAACGCAACCAACCCAAAAGATTTGGTGGCAGAATATGGCATCGATGCATTGAGATATTATGTTGCGCGAGAACTTTCAACATTTGAAGATAGTGATGTCAGTTTGGAAAAATTCAAAAAAGCTTATAACGCAAATCTTGCCAATGGTTTGGGGAATTTAGTTTCAAGAGTGATGAAAATGGCAGAAGGGAATTTGGAAAAACCAGTTTCAATCTCGGAATGGGAAGATATGTCAGATTACTTTTCTTACCTTGAAAATTTTGAAATTGGAAAAGGGACTGACTATATTTGGGTAAAGATTGGAGAGATGGACTCACTTATACAGAAAACTGAGCCGTTTAAGCTTGTAAAAACAAATAAAGAAGAAGGGCAAAAAATAATATCAGAACTTGTCGTTCGTCTTTATTCTCTGGCAAGGATGCTAAATCCGATAATGCCTGATACTTCCACAAAAATAAAAGAGCTAATCAAATCAAATAAATCTCCAGAAAAACCGCTGTTCTTACGAAAAGATTAAATATGAAGTACGAATATTTTGACATTCATTCCCACCTCTATTTTCCTGATTACGACAAAGACAGGGAAGAAGAAATAGAAAGAATGAAAAAAGCCAAAATCGGTACTATTGTTATCGGTACGAATTTTGACTCGTCACAAAAAGCAATAGAGCTTGTAGAAAAGCACGAGAATCTTTTTGCTTGCATTGGACAGCATCCAGAAGATTTAAATGCTGATTCTGTTTTTGACGAGAGGTTGAAAGGTTTAGCACAACACAAAAAAGTGGTGGCCATAGGTGAGTGTGGTTTAGATTACTTCCGTCTTACTGAAAATATTAACTCAATGAAACTTATTCAAAAAACTGTTTTTGAATATCACATTGATTTGGCTATTTCGAAAAATTTACCACTGATGCTTCATATTCGTCCAAGCAAAGGAACACAAGATGCCTATCTTGACTCGCTAAATATTTTGGAACATCATGCAAAAATTGTCGGCGGAAAATTGCGTGGTAACGCACATTTTTTTGCCGGAAACAAAGAAATTCTGGAAAGATTTTTAGCAATAGGATTTACCGTATCTTTTACTGGGGTTATCACTTTTACTCATGACTATGACGAGCTTATAAAACTTACTCCGCTTAACATGATAATGGCCGAAACCGACGCTCCTTTCGTAGCCCCGGTTCCGCACAGAGGAAAACGTAATTCCTCCCTTTATATGCCCGAGGTGGTGAAGCGCATTGCCGAGGTCAAAAATGAATCATTGGATAAAGTAAAACAAGCTTTAATGGCCAATACAATTAGGCAATTTAATCTTGTTGCACAGGAGTAGGTATTATGCTAGTCTTTGCTTTATGGAAAATGTAGACACAAGAGGTGAAGTTGGAGCAACGACAGTGTATGAGCTGTCTTATTTGCTCCTACCAGCTCTTGCGGCGGAGGAAATTTCCGCCAAAGGTTCGTCTCTAAAAAATCTCATATCAAAAACTGGTGGAGAGCTCATCTCTTTTGAGGAACCGATTCTTATTGATCTTGCATACCCAATGGTCAAAGTTATCCAAACCATTCGTCACAAAGCGGGGAGCGGGTATTTTGGATGGATAAAATTTGAGATGGAAAAAAGTAACATAGCCAAAATAAAAAAAGCCCTTGATAACGATTTTAATGTCTTGAGATATTTAATTATAAAAACGGTGCGAGAAAACACTCTTCTTTTAGGTAAAATGAAGATGCAAAAAGAAGGAAGAGTCAGAAAAGAAGAAAGCGAAGAAATTCCTGACGAAATTCCAAAAGGAGTTATAGCTGAAGATATTGATAAAAGTATAGATGATTTGGTCATCGTTTAGCTTTATGGACTTTACGACTTTATAAACTTTTAACTAACTTATATGTATCTAAACAAAGCGATGATTATAGGAAATCTTACAAGGGATCCGGAAATCCGAGCCATTCCGTCTGGGGTCAAAGTGGCCAGTTTCTCTGTGGCTACAAATCGAGTTTGGAAGGATAAAAACGGAATTAAACAAGAAAATGTTGATTATCACAATATTGTAGTTTTTGGTCGGCAAGCGGAAATTGTCGGGCAATATATGAAAAAGGGCAGTTCAATCCTAGTAGAGGGCAGAATGCAAACCCGAAGTTGGGACGATGCTTCCGGAGTAAAAAAATACAGAACAGAAATTGTGGCAGATAGAATTCAATTTGGGCCAAGAAGGGAAGGAGCAAGTAGCTACACTCCTCCAGCAGAAGAAGATAATAAGAAAGCTATAGATACTATTGAGTATCCGGAAGAAGAAATTAACCCTGAAGATATACCGTTCTAAAATTTCTAATTTTCAATTTCTAATTTCTAAACAAATATGAATACAAAGAAATGTTACTTCACTGAAAACAATATCAAGTATATAGACTACAAAGATGTGGATTTACTGAAGAAGTTTCTAAATCCTCATGCTCGAATTATTTCTCGCAAGAGAACAGGTGTAACAGCAAAGCACCAGAGGAATCTCGCAATGGCGATAAAACGTGCTCGCTTTATGGGATTACTTCCTTTCGTATCTAGATAGATAAATCTCTTTCTCGTTATATTTTTTATAGTACCAGAATAATTTTGTGCTCAAAATTTTCTTTCTGCTCATGCTTCATGCACTCCGCAGACACTATAAAAAATACAACTCAACGAGATTTTACGTTGAAACGAGTAATCCAGTTTCCAGAGACTGCGGAGGCAATTAGCAATTAACAACGAAGATAGAGTAAGCCTGAAGCACTGTTTGAGCGAAGCGAGTTTGCGAAAAGGCTACGTATCTAGGAGATTAATTGCTTGATTGCTGAGCGAGAGGAAAATTTCAGAAGAAATTTATCCGTGCTTTGGAAACTGGATTACGAGTGATTTTTAAAAATTACTTCCACCCACTCGTTCGGAGTAGTCTCCGGTTTCTGTATTGACCCGGACAACATCTCCTTCTTTGATAAACATTGGAGCTTGGATTTCTACTCCAGTTTCTAGTTTTACTGTTTTTGTTCCGCCTTGAGCAGTGTTGCCTTTAACAGCTGGGTGAGCTTCAATAACTTTTAGTTCCATTTTGATTGGCATTTTTACACCGATCGTTCTTTCTCCAAAAGACAAAACTTGAACAATTGAATTTGATTTCAAGAATTTGCCACGGTCGCCGATGATTTCTTCTGACAATGAAAATCTTTGACTAGGGTCTTTTGAGTCACAGAAAGTAAACTGTCCTCGGTTTGAAAAAAGAAATTTTACATCTTTTGAATCAATTTCCGCTTCCTCCACTTTTTCTGACACGTGAAAAGACTGCTCGGTCACTTTGCCTGTAATTAGGTTTCGGATTTTTGTCGCGTTTACAGGTTTGCGCTGTTGTTTACGAAAAACATGTGAAGTTAGCACTTCCCACGGCTCGCCATTAAAAACGATATATTTTCGCTCTGTTATTTCACTGTAATCTAGCATTGTCATCTGATTTGTAGTTAAGGTAACAGGGGATAATATAGCTTATTTAAGCCATAATAGCCATACTTGACAAGTAATATAAAAAGGTATATAATTAAAGAAGACGGTTCTTACAAAAACCCCTCAATCCGAACACCTTCTGATAAAATAATATTCTCACCAATCATACCGCTACCAGCGGATTTTTTCATCTCAATTTTTGCAACTTCTTTTCCAAACTCTTCTTTGGGTGTCTGGAAACTCAAACACTTCATGTATTTGTTTCGTAGTTTTTCCTCCACGAAAGGAAAAGTTTCTTTTGGTAGTTTGGACAAGTCACATCTTTTTTTGACATACCTCCGGATGGCTTTGTTTCGATTTTCAATCGTACCTTTTTCATGAGGTGATTGCGGATGACAGAAATATATCTCTGCTTCAACCAATTTTGAAAGCTCTTTGTGTTTTTGGAATGAAATATCATTGTCGATGGTCAAACTTTCGATCGGACTGCTTCCAAGCATTTCCTTGACTGCTTCGTTCACACTTTTTGTTGTTCGGTCTTCCAGATACTTCAAAAAAGGATATCTAGTTTTTCTCTCCACAAGCACCAGAAGTGACCCAGCACCATCTTTGCCTGACTCAATGAAATCACCCTCGTAGTGACCGAATTCCTCTCGTGACTCGACATTTTTTGGTCTGTGGTCAATCATTGTTCGACCGTCAATCGAGACGGGTGTGTCACGCTTCGGCCCACCCCTCTTGTGAACCGATCTTGAATACAAATGTTTTTCAATTTGTCTGCCGTGCTGACTCCAGACAAATTTGTATATGGCTTTGGTTGAAGCATATTGCAGGTCACTTCTGACCTCTTTCAGTCTGCCTGATATTCCTTCCGGTGATTGATCATCCAGGATATTTTCTGTGACAAAATTTTTCAGCACCGGATCAAGTGCAATCTTCATACATTGGAGTTTTGAATTCTGTCTCCTTAGCCGAGCTTTGGCTTCTGCTTTCTCGGCATTGTATTTTCCGTGAGTGCTGTTCAACCTGATTTCGTCCGACACTGACGAGAGACCTCGACCGAGTTTGCTGGCGATGAACCGCAAGCTCTTTTTCTTTGTCAAAAATCGCTCAATTCTCTTTCTTTCAAAGAAACCAAAATGTTTAAAATTTTCCATACAAATTAAATTATATGGTGTTCGGATTCAAAGGTAAATTTCCATTCTAGCGGTGGCAAAAACAAAAGCTGGGTACTCGCAAGAAGTATCACATGAGGTGAAGATTATGCATTAGGTACCACGGGTCGAGTAGGAAGGCTCGGCATCAGTAGGCTAAGGGTGGGCGCACCCGGGGGATTCCTGTAAAGGACTAGCCGTAAACCAACCCCCAACAACTTCCACGGCGTTCTCTCACGAGACGCCGTTTTCGTTTACAAAAATTATTTATATATTTTTGTTATACTTATTTAATGATCACGATATTTACTGATGGCGCAGCTCGAGGGAACCCCGGTCCTGGCGGTTGGGGAGCAATAATTTTAAATGATGACAAGGTCAAAGAATTTGGTGGGGCGAAAGACAATACAACTAATAACCGCATGGAACTTATGGCCGTTATTTCTGCGCTTGAATCAGTAAAAAATGAAGTGGAAATAACTATTTACACAGATTCTGCCTACGTTGTCTCGGGTATAACTCGTTGGGTAATCGGTTGGAAAAAAAATAAATGGGAAACTAGCAAAAAGGAAGATGTTTTGAATAAAGATTTGTGGGAAAAATTGATTTTTGCCACAGAACACAAAATAATAGATTGGAAACTTATTAAAGGTCATTCTGGAACTCCGGCCAACGAACGCTGTGATGTTATCGCGACGGGATTTGCCGACAAAAACCCTCCAGTTTTATACAACGGTTCTTTAGAGCGCTATGGAATAAATCTCGGAAAGATTTCCAAAAAGGAAATTAATAAAACCAAAAAAAGCAAAACCAAAGCCTATTCATATGTAAGTATGGTGAATGATATAATAAAAGTTCATAAAACTTGGGAGGAGTGTAAGACTCGAGTGCACGGCGTTTCAAGCGCTTTGTACAAAAAATCCACTTCACCGGCAGATGAGGAAGAAATTATACGCCAGTTTACGGCGTAATTTTAAGTTTTAATTTATAAATTTTAAAATTAAGACATTGAATATTGATTTAGAACTTAAAATTTTAAATTTAAAATTCTAATATCATGCTATTTTCTATCGTCATCGGTTTTGTTTTAGGAATTACCATCGGGTCTTTTGTCCCTCTCAATATTTGGATTTTTGTGGCATTAATTATTTTGACCTCAGTCGTTTTTGTTTATCGATACTTTGTTGAGGAAAAAGACAGAAAAATTCTAATAATCGGGACACTTTTATTACTCGGAATCATCGGTGGGATGGGACGAATGTATTTTTCGGATTTGAATCAAAGTTCAAAGCTGGACAGTTTTGCAAATAAAAAAATTTCTGCAGTTGGAATTGTGGCCGCAGAGCCGGATGTTCGGGAAAACAATACAAAACTGACGGTTAAACTCGAAAAAGTCGGAGAAACATCAATCCAAGAAAAAATTCTGATTACAGTCCCGATTTATCCAGAGTTTAACTACGGTGACAAGGTAAAAGTGGAGGTTATTCTCAAAGTCCCCGACAAGATCGAGTCGGATGACGGCAGAGTTTTTGACTACCAAGGTTATTTGCGAGTCAGAGGTATTTGGTACACCGGTTCATTTGCTAAAGTGGAACTTGTTTCTAAAGGAAATGGAAATGTTGTGAAAGATTTGTTATTCAAAATCAAAAAAGCATTCACAAGGTCGCTAAATAATGCCTTACCGCAACCGGAATCTTCTTTAATGGCCGGATTACTTCTTGGCACAAAACAAAGTTTGGGAAAAAACTTACTCACGGAGTTTCAAAAAACAGGAGTTTCACATATTGTAGTGCTTTCTGGCTATAACATTGCTATCGTGGCGGAAAGTATTATGGATTTCCTAAAATTTCTGCCAAAAAATTTTTCTTTTGGTGCTGGAGCAGTCGGAATAATTCTTTTCACTATTCTTTCTGGAGGAGGAGCTTCGGCTACTCGGGCGGCTATCATGGTTTTGGTGGCACTTTTTGCCAAGAAAATGAATCGCGATTACAAGGCTAGCCGAGTTTTGGGTGTTACCATAATACTGATGCTTGCTCCTAACCCGCTTCTTTTGGTTTTTGATCCATCTTTTCAACTCTCTGTTCTTGCAACCACCGGACTTATTTTTGTTACTCCATACGTTACACCATACTTGTCGCGAGTGACAGAGAAGTTTGGTTTGCGAGAAATAATCGGCAGTACTATTGCCACTCAACTCACTGTTCTTCCTTTCCTTATCTACAATATGGGAATTTTATCACTCGTTTCACTACCGGTTAATGTTTTGATTCTCGGAACGATACCACTTACAATGCTTCTAGGATTTTTCGTTGGACTCACGGGACTACTGTCACTCTATCTCTCTTTTATCCCAGCACTTTTTGCCTACATTTTTCTCTGGTACCAACTTACGGTTGTTCATCTGGGCGCAAGTATTCCATTTAGTGCAATAAATCTTCCAGCTTTTTCTCCAATAGTTTTGGTGGGGGTCTATTTGGTTATTCTTTCTGGTTTACACTTCCTAAAAAAGAAAAAATTAGCTGCTATTTAGCATTATCTAAATTTTCTTCAATCTTTAACCAGTTTAGGTTGGTGAAAAAGTCCTCAATGTATTGTTTCTTGCCGCTTGGTTGGTAGTCGGCGACATAGGAGTGTTCCCACATATCAAGTCCTAAAACCAAGGTGCAGTCTTGTAGCTGACCTAAGTGTTGTTCATCCACCCATGTGTTCAATAGTTTTTGTTCTTTTCGGTCAAAATAAAGCATTGCCCAGCCGATTCCGCGAGTTAAGGCGATGGTTTTAAACTGATTGAGCCAATTTTCAAAAGATCCCCATAAATAAGTCATAGATTTATAAAGTTCGCTGTCTTTGGAAATCTCACTCGACCCACCAGATAGGGATTCAAAATAAATTTCGTGGTTTCGCATGCCGTTGTACTCAAAACCAAATCTTCGTTGTACCTCTCCGAGTGCGTAGGAGTTTTTTTCAGAATCTTGCATAAGTTCTGCGATTTTTTCTTCGATAAAGTTCGTGTGTTTCACATAGCCTGAATAAAGTTTCAGATGTTCCTCAATAGTTTTGGCGGAAATTCCTTTGAGCTTCGGAATATTAAATTTTTTTTCTTCAAATTTCATAATAACGAATTATATGGATAAGATCGAATTTACAAATAAAATCAAATTCTATCGAGTCCTATTCGTACATTCGATTACATTTGTAATATTCGTATTATAATACTATCATATGCACAAATTTTTCTCCCACATTCGTGCCTATTTGCGCTGGTATGTTTTACTTCTCCTTGTCATTTCTATTGTAATTCTGGCACTGGTAATTTCCCGTGAAGACAGGCAGGGCATACTGACGTTTGTCATGCTGGATGTCGGCCAAGGCGACGCTCTGTTTATTGAATCTCCGACCGGTACCCAAGTCTTGGTTGACGGTGGACCGAATAACAATCTGATGAAAGAAATTTCTCATGTTTTGCCGTGGTATGACCGGCATGTTGATATTTTAATTGTGACAAATCCGGACCGGGATCATTATGAGGGATTTATTCCTTTTTTGGATAAGTACAATACCGATTTAGTTTTGGAACCGGGGACGACAAATCCCAATCCAGCCTATAAAGTTTTGGAGGATAAAATAGCGATAAAAAATATTCAAAAAATTATTGTCAGTCGTGGTGAGAGGATAGATCTTGGCGGTGGAGCGTATTTAGAAATTCTTTTTCCAGACCGGGATATTTCTGGACTTTCTCCAAACGACGGTTCTATCGTCATGCGCCTTGTCTATGGCGAGACTAGTGTTTTGCTTCAAGGCGATTCCACAGCCAGAATGGAGGAGTACCTCGCCGGTTTGGAGGGTGAGGCATTGAAGAGCACGATTTTAAAAGTCGGTCATCATGGTTCGCGAACAAGCACTAGCGAAAAATATGTTACAGCGGTTAAACCGCTGTGGGCGATTATTTCGTCTGGTAAAGATAATTCATACGGCCATCCGCACAAGGAAACTTTGGATACTTTAAACCGGCTTAAAGTTCTGACATATGATACTTGTAACAACGGCGATATTGTTTTTAAATCAGATAGAAAAAATTTTGTTTTAAAAAATAAAAATCCCAAACCGACTGAAGTTGGTTGTAAAGAATAAGACGGCTAGCGAGCCGTCTTATTTGGGTAGCCAGGTCGGAATATCATTCGCAGGATATCCGCGCAAGCTGTGAACAAAACCAGGAGAATGAGAGACCAAACTGGTCGGAGTTCCCCATAATATGCTCCTCTCCAAAAGCCGAAGGAGAATATCCAGCGGACATTCTGGACAATGTTGCGAATCAGTCGCAGTTTCATAAGGGCCTCCTCTGTCTTTAATGCTACTCCTGCCTATTTGGATGTCAAAGTTAAATTACTCCCGCTTTTTTCAAAGTCGCGTAAGCGCCGTTTTTTTGAATAGTTTTGATAGCGCGGGCAGACAAAGTCAAAGTGATGGATTTTTTAAGTTCAGGAATGTAGATTTTCTTTTTCTGAAAATTTGGATATTTTCGGACCATTCCAGTTGAGTTGAACTGGGTTGCGCGAGTACGGTTGGAGTAACCGCCGCCCATTTGAGACGATTTTTTAGTTATTACGCATACCTTTGCCATACGTTCGGTTATGCTAACATGATGTTAATATGATTGCAACCCACCAATCACACGAATGTACAAATCTTGCGAATGAATGCATTTATTCGTTATGATTCGCAGGTTACTGTATTATTAGTGGGTACATATGCAAATTGATTTCATCTTCTCAATCTTAATCCTTATTTTCTCCGTGGTGGTACACGAAGTTTCTCACGGCTACGTGGCTTTTTTACAAGGCGACAATACAGCCAAATTTGCCGGTCGTTTGACTCTTAACCCCTTGAAACACTTGGAATGGTTCGGTTCTTTCTTACTACCTTTAATGTCATACTTTTTTGGTGGATTTATTATCGGCTGGGCCAAGCCGGTGCCGTTTAATCCCTACAATCTGCGAAACCAAAAATGGGGTGAAGCGCTCGTTGCCGTAGCCGGTCCGCTTTCCAACATTTGCCTGGCCCTTTTTTTCGGACTTTTAATACGATTTGGCTTTGCCTATTCATTTGGCGAACCTTTTATTCAAATTGTTGCCATGATTGTTTTTATAAATCTTATTTTGGCTACGTTTAACCTCATTCCCATTCCTCCTTTGGATGGCTCAAAAATTCTTTTTTCTATTTTGCCGAACAATATGCAAAATACCCGGGAATTTCTAGAACGAAACGGTCTCTTTATCCTAATCTTTTTCATTTTCTTTCTTTGGCGCTTTCTTTTACCACTTGTTTCTTGGGAATTTATGCTAATAACTGGTCTAACGGCTTAGTTTGCAATATTGCAAATTATATATTAGAGTAGACCCGCAATGTCAACCATAAATCAGTTAATCCGGAGAAAAAGATCTAAAGCGCGACCAAAACCAAAGACTGTTGCTTTGACGCGCGGATTTAATACTCTGACCAACCGACCGGTTTTTTATCCGTCCCCATTTAAGCGAGGGGTTTGCGTGAAAGTGACCACCAAAACTCCAAAAAAACCGAATTCCGCCATTCGAAAAATCGCTCGCGTTCGCTTGACCAACGGCCAGGAAGTGACAGCTTATATCCCGGGAATGGGACATGGTCTGCAAGAGCACTCCGTGGTTTTGCTTCGAGGTGGAAAAGTAAAAGATGTCGGTGTTCGCTATACCATAGTTCGAGGCGTGCTGGATGCCACCGGAGTTGAGAAGAGAATGAAAGGGCGTTCACGATATGGAGCAAAGAAACCGAAGGGGAAGTAAAAAATTATCCTAATTAACCTAATTATTCTAAATTAAAAAATGCGAAGAAAAGTAACTAACAGAAACATAGTTAGAAAAGACCATCTCTACCAATCAGAAAAGATAAGCAAATTTATAAACTACATAATGAAACGCGGTCAGAAAGAAACCGCAAGAAAAATAGTTTATTCTGCACTGGATATTGTTAAAGAAAAAACAAAAGTAGAAAATCCGATTGAAGTTTTGGATATGGCTCTAAAAAATACCGGACCTTTGACCGAAGTTCGCTCCCGCCGAGTGGGAGGTGCCAACTATCAAATTCCAAGAGAAGTTAGACCTGAAAGACGCTCTTTCCTTTCAATGAAATGGATTATTGAGTCAGCTCGTAACGCAAAAGGAAAACCTATGGCAGATAGACTCGCAGAAGAAATTATTTTAGCTTCAAAAAACGAAGGCAAGGCAGTCAAGAAACGCGAAGACACCCATAAAATGGCGGAAGCCAACAAGGCCTTCGCCCACTT
>Ga0155973_119_pt1 | contig 50198 bp, 40 predicted proteins | sample RifCSPlowO2_02_FD_107627 | JGI IMG/M metagenome (GOLD analysis project Ga0155973, IMG submission 107627) | Candidatus Zambryskibacteria bacterium RIFCSPLOWO2_02_FULL_39_26 | reverse complement strand
TATTAATGGTGACTATAGTGTAGCGGCTCTGCACGGAAGTTTGTGGAACTTCAAGTTCCGGATCAACACCGGATAGTCACCCAAAAAATTATGAGCAAAAAAGCATTAGTTATATTAGTTATTCTTATTTTGATAAGCATTTTTGCTTTCTACAGTTTGAATAAAGATGAAAGTGTTGGTGGTCTAAAGAATGAAAATTTGGAGAAGTCATCCAGTTTGAATTTTGACTTTAACCGTCCAAAGAAGAGTGCTCATTATGAAACTAATACCCCTGCCCATGCTTCTGTCTTGGCCGCATCCCCAATAAACATTGTTATTGATTTCAATTTTGATCTTGCTCCACCTTCATCCATTTCCATTAAAAAAGACGGGGTTGAATACAGTGTTGGAGAGACAGTAATAGATAGTAATAAACTTGTATTGAGAAAAAACTTTGATGCGGATGCCCCGAATGGGCTTTATAAAGTTGACTACAATGCTTGCTGGCCGGACAGATCCTGCCATCAGGGTTATTTTGAATTTGCGATAGACAGAGACACAGCCGTGCCATTTCAGGATATGAGAAATAAAAGTGAGATAACGATAAGGATGTCCGAAATTAAATTTTTACCTAAAGATTTGATTGTGAGTCCTAATACCAAAGTAATCTGGGTGAATGATGATGACACTATCCACTATGTTAATACTGATAGTCATCCTGCACATACTTATTTTGAGAAACAAAATTCAAAAGCGCTTAATAAAGGAGAGTTACATTCAGTTGTTTTTAGTAAGATTGGGGCATATCCTTACCACTGCAGCGCCCATACAGAAATGACTGGAAATATCATCGTTCAGTAGTTATGAAAATACTCATCACAAAAAAATCGGCTGATTATGAGTTTTTTGATAGCGGAGATGGAGAGAAATTGGAGAGATATGGAAGCATAATTTTAACTCGTCCGGATCCGCAGGCGATTTGGTCAAAGAAATTAGATAAAAGTCAGTGGGAAAAAGCGGATGCAGTTTACACTCGCGTTGGCACTTCTGGCAAGTGGAAAGTTAAAGAGGGAATAAATAAAAATTGGCAGGTATCTCTGGGTGATCTAACTTTTAACCTGGAACTTCTACCTTCCAAGCATTTAGGACTTTTTCCTGAACAATCCGGGCAGTGGAAGTGGTTGGAGGAGAAAATCAAAATGCGATACGAATCTACGAAACATGCGAATGAGACGAATAAAAAAATCCAAGTTCTAAATCTTTTTGCCTACACAGGGGGTGCAAGTATGACTTGCGCACGAACCGGAGCAAGCGTTGTTCATGTGGACGCTTCTAAATTTATGGTTGATTTAGCTCACAAAAATTTAGACTCATCCGGACTTTCTGACAAACCAGTGAGATTTATTGTTGATGACGTCAGAAAATTTGTTGAACGAGAAATAAAAAGAGGAAATAAATACGATGTTATTCTTTTAGATCCTCCTGTGTATGGCAAAGGTCCTAAAGGAGAAGCTTGGAATATTAAAACTGATTTGCAACCACTACTGTTGCGTTTGAAAAGTTTACTTTCACCAAATCCTATTGCTGTAGTTCTAAACGGTTACGCTTCAGGATACTCCCACATTACATATGCACAACTATTGGAGTCTTTTGCAAAAAACTATAATAGTAAAATAACTTCAGGGGAGTTGGCCATCAAAGAAACTTCAGGCGGCAGACTTTTGCCCTGTGGCATTTTCGCTCGTTTGGAAATTGAAAATTAGAAATTAAAAATTTTTGTCATGTATTCATTTGATGTTCCAGTACAAAATTATTTTTCACTGACCAGAACCCCGATTCTTACGGATGTCATGTATACCCTCACAACTTTTTTTGATGCATCTTGGTATTTTATTTTACTGGTCATTTGTTTTACCATACTTATTTTTCTGATTAGAAATTTTCGTTATGCCCTTCTTTTTTTCTCCACATTATTGTTTGGGACAGTCATAGTTTATATTTTAAAAAATATTTTTAATATTGCTAGGCCTTTGGACGGTTTTATGTCGGTGTTTAGTTCCAGTTTTCCAAGTTATCATGCCACTTCAGCCACAATATTTTTTGTGATACTTATTTACATTTTTGATTCGTGTTTCAGAAGTAGGGGAAGAGTTATTTTTAATACCATTTGTCTTTCAGGCATCATGCTAGTGGCTTTTTCACGGCTTTATCTCGGTGTTCATTGGTTAAGCGATGTGCTTTTTGGTATAATACTCGGTGTTCTGATTAGTTATATTTCCATTTTTATTTTCAAGCTTGTAATGTTTAGGCAAAACAATCGTCTAAATATGCGATAAATAAATTATTACCTTTTATTAATTTTCGCAAGAGGCGGATAAAAATATGTATCAATATCTAAATGATGTTCAAAAGAGCCGTTTATTTAAGGGAGTTTTCGCTGTCGTCATAACGTTGGCCGTTTTCTTGGGTTTCAAAGCCCTTAATACCATAAAGGAGTTTTCGTACATTGGCGGAGGAGTTTACCCGGCAAATACTATAACGATTTCAGGAAAAGGATCTGTTTTTGCCATTCCTGATACAGGCTCGTTTTCATTTTCAGTGATTGAGGAAGGTAAGACGGTGAAAGAGGCGCAGGGTAAAGAAAGCAAAAAAATCAATTCTATTTTAGACGCAGTCAAGGGTATGGGAGTGGATGAGAAAGATATAAAGACAGTGGGGTATTATTCAAATCCGAAATATGAATATTCAAGCAGTGTCTGCCAGAGAGCTGAATCAACAAATGGAGTCATGATGCCGGTTTATTGCCCTCCAGGTAAGCAAGTGCTTATCGGTTACGAAGTTAGTCAAACTATTTCTGTCAAAGTCAGAAAAACAGACACAGCCGGAGATATTTTGACAAAAGTCGGAAGTCTAGGAGCTCAAAATATAAGTGGACTTAATTTTGTCACAGACGATATGGACGCAGTACAAGCCGATGCACGGGATAAAGCAATAACTGATGCAAAAGCAAAAGCAAAAATTCTAGCAAAGTCTCTTGGTGTAAAACTTGTTAGGATTGTAAGCTTTAATGAGAACGGAAATTATCCAGTGCCAATGTATTATGGACTGGAAGCAAAGTCTATAGCTACGGATGTGGTTTCAACATCACCACAAGTGCCAGTCGGAGAAAACGAAATAGTATCAAATGTGACTATAACATATGAGGTAAAATAAGGCCTTCAGTTTATCAAAGGTCTCCCTTGCAGGGTATACCCCGTACCAAAGATTACTTGGTACGGGGTTTTCTGCATCAAAGTTTTATTTAATAGACACTAATATTAAACACCGAGTGTTTAATATTTCACTGTTTTTCCGAGAGAGATTTTGACTGAAGCTTCTAACGGGACAAGTAACTGGGGATAATATAGCTTATTTAAGGCCTAAAAGCCAGTTTGACAAGTTATTTTTTAACTGTAGTATTTTTTATGGAGGGTTTATAAAATGAGAAAGACCATGGCTGAATGGAATCGTATCGACTTGAAATCTGGAAATGCCCGAAGAAAACCAGCCAAAGGGTGGCACCTTTGTGGCGATGGTTTATACCGAAAAGATAAGCCTAGATGCAAAGATGAGAAACACAAGTGGGATGGATCTGGGTGTTGCAAGAACTGCGATACCTGCCTTAGGCCTCATGAGGAGACAGCTACCGGTAGGTAGTCAAAGGTTCAGCGTTATACCGGCAAGCAGACAAACCGTCTCGCTGAGTCGGTTTTCTGTATTATAAAATCGTTGAGTAATAAATTTTTCTAGTATCTACGGAATCTGTGAAAAGATGAGTAGAAAGAAAATTTTCAGCAGAAAATTATTCTGTTACTAGAAAAATTTATTACGAAAAAGATTTATTCTTCCGAACTTGATTCACCAGTATTTACAGCCACAACTGACCCGCCGTTTTTAGCGAGACCTGCGCGAATTTCTTTTAGAATATGGTCAGCGATTTTTTTGTTGGCTTTGTCTTTGAGAAATTGGCGAGTTGCATCATATCCACGACCAAGTTTTTCTTCGCCGTAGGCATAACTTGTGCCGGATTTTTTTATAATTCCCATCTTTTCACCAAGAGCGATAAGTTCACCCTCGCGAGAAATGCCTTCGTTGTACATTAAATCAAACTCGGTTTGTTTGAAAGGAGCGGCAACTTTGTTTTTGACCACTTTTACTCTGATTCGTCCACCCATCACTTCCTCACCTTTTTTTATTTGGGCGATGCGGCGGATATCTATTCGAATAGAAGTGTAAAACTTAAGCGCTTTTCCTCCAGGAGTGGTTTCAGGATTGCCAAACATTACACCAATCTGCATTCGGATTTGGTTTATAAAAATGACAATTGTCTTTGACTTTGCCACAATGGCGGTTAGTTTGCGAAGAGCTTGGGACATAAGGCGGGCCTGCTTGCCGACATGGTGTGCGCCCATATCGCCTTCAATTTCATCTTTTGGAGTAAGAGCGGCTACGGAGTCAATGACGATAACATCAATTTTGCCGGAGCGTACAAGCGAATCCACAATCTCCAGAGCCTGTTCGCCATTGTCCGGCTGGGAGATCAAAAGCTCGGCAATGTTCACACCCAAGCGTTTTGAGTATTCCGGATCCATGGAGTGTTCGGCATCAATAAATGCGCAAATCCCGCCTTTTTTCTGGGCTTCAGCGATGACGTGTAAAGACAATGTTGTCTTTCCCGACGATTCCGGTCCAAAGATTTCAATTATTCTGCCGCGCGGAAGTCCTCCAACACCGAGTGCCGCATCAAGACCAATAGAGCCGGTGGATATGGCGTTAACGTCCACGTGTGGCTTGTCACCAAGCATCATAATCGCGTCGTCACCAAACTTCGTTCGGATTTCTCTTAAAGTATTTTCCACGTTAACTTTCCCGATTTCGTTTTTAGGTTCTTTCTGTACTTTTTTCTTCATAGTATTATTTTAATTATTAAAACTCTTTTAATATAATTTCCAATCTCTTTTTCGTGTAATTTTTGAACTTATCTTTTGCGTCTAATTTGATTATATTATACCCCGGTGACAGGAGCAATTTTTCTTTAAAATAACCATTCTTGTTTGTAAAGATTGGTCTATCGTTTAAGTTTAAGTAAGAAATATTTCGAGCCCGACCCTCTATTTCTATGAGAGTCTGGCTGTAGGTCGCGCCGTTTTGGGGTGTGTATATATCAATAATTGGTCCAGAAATAAGCTTCCATGCCTGAAATATGGAATATCCCACTATAACCATACCTAGGATAGAAAATAAGGTAATTCGCAGTAAGGATGTGGCGTTTCTATTCATGTAAGTGCGACACTAATCCACCAGAATTCATGCGAATGACACGAATAGTTAAAAACCTTTGCGAATAGGGCACATGAATAAATTCCATTCGTGTCATTCGTTCTCATTCGTAATTGATGTCGTGTTTCCTATAACTTCTCGTGGTTTGGCTCCAGAACCTGGGCCAATCACTCCGCGCTCTTCAAGCATATCAATAAGCCGGGCGGCCCGGGCGTAACCAATACCCAGTTTTCGCTGAAGATAAGAGGTAGATGCCTTGCCGGCTTCCATGACAGTCTTCTTGGCTTCTTCATAAAGTTCGTCATCGTTTTCCATTTTCTCATCTTCAAGTGTTGCTTCAAAAATATTATTTTTCTGATTTTCACCGGTTAGGTTTATTTCATTTGGCACATCACTTTCATAACTTTGGGCCAGATATTTCACCACTGCCTTGACTTCATTTTCCGATATATATGCCGATTGGATTCTTTGTGGTTGAGACATTTCTCCGGAAAGGTAAAGCATATCCCCGGCTCCCAAAAGTTTTTCCGCCCCGCCCATATCAAGAATAGTTCGGGAGTCTACTTGGGAGGCCACCTGCAAGGCGATTCTTGTCGGAATGTTGGCTTTGATAAGTCCGGTAATGATGTTTACCGAAGGTCTTTGGGTGGAAAGAATAAGATGGATTCCAACTGCTCGAGACATTTGGGCCAAGCGAACAATAGCCGATTCCAGTTCGCGAGGATACATTGACATAATATCAGCCAATTCGTCAATAACGATGACGATATAAGGCATGGTCTCAATTTGTTTGTCGTCTGTCGTAGCTGACGCCTTAACTGTTTTTTTCTTTTTTAGTTCCGGCTCAACCACATTTTTATGGTAAGAAGAAATATTTTGCAAACTTTCGGCCTGAAGAATGTCATAACGCCTATCCATTTCTTTAGCCGCCCATTTCAGGGCCAAAATAGTTTTTTTAGCGTCGGTAATAACAGGAGTCAGTAAATGGGGTATTTTGTTATAAAGGGTCAACTCCACTCGCTTAGGATCTATCATTATGAATTTCAAATTATCAGGGGAATTTCTATAAAGGAGCGAGGTAATGATGGCGTGTATAGAGACCGATTTGCCGGCACCGGTTGCTCCGGCAATAAGAAAGTGTGGAGCTCTGGATAAATTGGCAAAATATGACATTCCGGAGATTCCTTTTCCAAGAGAAACCAAAAGCGGTTTATCCGAATTTTGAAATTCGTTTGAGGACAATAGCGTCCCAAGTCCGACGGTTGTTTTAATACTATTCGGTATTTCAATTCCGACCAGAGATTTTCCGGGAATTGGAGCTTCTATTCGTATTGGATGGGCGGCAAGAGCCAAAGACAGATCATTTTGAAGTCCGACAATGCGGGACAATTTTACTCCCTCCGCCGGCTTCAGGGCGTATCTGGTTATTGATGGGCCAATGGAAATTTCATCCATTTCAACATTAATGCCAAAGTTCGCCAGTGTTCTTTTGATAATATTTGAATTAGCTTTTATATCTCCAACTCCCGGTTTGCCATGATCTTCTTGAAGAAGAGAAAGAGGTGGCGGAACAAATTCTTTTCCGTTAAAAGAAAGAAGATTTACGCCAAATTCCTCCTTTTTATTATTTGGTAATATTTCCCCAGTTCTTTTTGTTTCGAGAGTTTTTTCAATCGCATGACCGTCTTTTCTTAAATTTTTTAAATCATCTTGGCTTAAACCGCCCGAATTAGCGATAATTATCTCCGGTCCAGAATCTTCCGTTTCGGGGAGAATATCCCTTTTTTTAAATAATGAAGTAATGAATGTAAGCTTAAGTGGCGCGTCAAATATGATCAGACATGATATAACCATAAGAGCTAAAAGTATGACAACACTGGCGTAAACATCAAATAAACTTACAAGGGGGCTGGAGATAAGTCCCCCAACAAACCCGCCCCTGTCAGGTAAACTTATATTGATAAGTCCAAGTCCGGAAATGAAAAATAAAATACCGCCGATAGTATGGGTCGTGGCCAGTTTCTTTTTCAACGATTTGAAGAAGGAAATACATAGCATTAAAAATATTACAGGCAACAAATAATATCCGACTCCGAAAAGAATATCATGAAATATTTTATAAGACTGCTCACCGACAAAGCCAGCCAAATTATTACCCCCTTTGGTGGTAAAACTGGATAGTGTAAAAAATACACTCAATACAAAAAATAGGATGGCAATTATGCCTTGCAAAGTTTCATCTTTTAGATACCCATAAGAAGATTCACTATTTGCCTCTCCACCTCTTCTTTTCTTATCCTTCTTGGCCATATCTAGGTATTTTAGCAAATAAATCATTACTTGTCTGGCACGTCCGCACACTAACATTGCCATTGCTCTAATATGTTCTGTAGTAATCATCGCTTAAAGCGAGATTATGGCAAAGATATCTAAGTTGGTACTAGTGTCGTTTTTGAAAAGCAGGATGATGGCAATGTTAGTGTGCGGGCTTGCCTAAATGTCTTTAATGAGTATAATGGACGTGCTTAATGTTCTAAAGGACATTTATTATTTATATAGGACATATTAAATAACAATTAAGGACATTACTCCCTTAAAGTGGTAAATATATGGAACAAGAAAATAGGGTTTCCGCAAATTTAAATACAAATAATATAGACCCCATCTCATTTTTTGGCGAAGATGCCAATTTCGTTTTTGTGTACAAAAAGACAGAAAAACTAGTATCGGCAGTCTATATGGTTACCAATTTATTTTCCGAAAATGAACCAACGAAGTGGACTCTAAGGAAAAAAGCCGGAGATCTAATGTCCTTTATCTTAAATTACAAGGATATAAATGAATCTAGCTGTGGTGATTTTATTTATAACGTTAAGACTCGTATCTTGGAGCTAGTCTCTTTGTTAGAAATATCTTCTTTTGGGGGGTTGTTATCCAATATGAATTTCACTATTTTAAAGAAGGAATTTTCAAGTTTAGTCGGAATTATGGACTCTGAAATGTCAAACCACAGTGGAGCAGTTGATGGTACTATCCCAAAATCATTTTTTAATGTTAAAGAGGTCGGTTTGGGTATAAAGGACAGATATTTATCCAGTGGAGGTGGTATAAAGGACAACAGTCTTTTAAAGAGTCGAGACCAGTTTAAAAGGTCAAATCGCCAAAATATAATTTTAAATTTACTAAGGAAAAAAAAGGAATTAACGATTAAAGACATATCTGCTGTCATAAAGGATTGCAGTGAAAAAACCATACAGAGGGAGTTGACCTCATTCATAAAAGCTGGGGTACTGAAAAGAACTGGAGAGAGGCGCTGGAGCAAGTACTCTCTGGCATAAATATTAGGCCATAATAATACTGTTTTTCTGGATATTGGGAGTAAAATACGGGTGTACTTATTGCCTCTCTCTAGAGTAACATTGACTTTCATCGCCCTTTTTGGAATAATGGTTTCCGTGGCGTATTTTGGCTGTTTTATCCAAAAATGGCTAAAAAGTTAGAGTTATCCACACGGTTATTTGAAAGTCTTGTCAGGAGACTATATAATGGTTTCTGTACAGGTGTTTAGGCACCTTGTGCAATTCACTGTACATTCTCTTTGTCAGAACAGAAAGTTATTTGACAAATAAATCCACACACTAACTTTGGTATTGTGTTTTGAAAAAACACGGTAAAGCGATGCTAAAGTTAGTGTGCGGATAAATATGGATTTTATAAAGCGCGATTATAGAATCGCGCCTTCAGAACTTGTCGCACAATTTCCTTTACGTCCGCATTTCAGAAATTCCGTCCAAACTTATCATCTATCTCTTCACTTTTGTGTCGATTCATTTTGTGTCAGCACGTTTTTACTTTCAAAGTAAAGATTAAGTTAGGTGCAAAAGTAAACAATTAAAGTGAGGGATTAGTATGTAGGTATGATTATGAAATATTTATGGAAAATTTGTATTTTGTAATTGTATCTAGAATTGTTAAGAAGTTAGTTAATTGTTTTCAATAACATCTCTCTACACAATTATTAATAGTAAAGTAGGGAGGGGTTGTTTTATTAAATATATATGACTTTATCAAAATCAATAGCTGTAAAATATGTTGCTGTTGCGGTTGGATTCGCTATGGCAGTTTCTGCATTCGCGCCAGGATTGGCCAGTGCCGATACCGCCTCGGATTTGCAAGCGCAGATCAACAGTTTGCTGGCAACCATTCAAGCGTTGCAAGCACAACTTGCGGCTACGACAGGAAGTAGCTCTACAGGCTACACCTTCAATACAAACTTGACTATTGGCAGTACCGGCGCAGATGTTATGAATCTTCAAAAGGTTCTGAATATGAGCGCTGATACCCAAGTGGCCTCTTCAGGTGTTGGTTCACCGGGGAATGAAACTTCATACTTTGGTGCGCTTACACGGGCAGCGGTTATTAAATTCCAGAATAAATATGGAATTACGCCAGCAGTTGGTTATGTCGGCCCAATCACAAGGGCAAAGCTCAACTCAATGAACACAGTGGTTGTTGGTCCTTCACTTCCAACTGGAGGCGGACTATCAATCGTGGCTGGTTCACAACCTGCAAATTCTCTTGCACCAACAAGTGCAGCCAGAATTCCTTTCACAACAGTTATCCTGACAGCAGGAGCATCTGATGTGACAGTTAATTCTATTACGGTAGAGCGAACAGGTCTTGGAGTGGACGCTGTCTTCGGTGGCGTCGTTCTACTCAAGAGCGATGGTACCCAGATCGGTATTGCAAAGACACTGAACTCAAACCACCAAGCAAACGTGGGTGAGCCATTTGTCATTCCAGCAGGTACTTCTCAAACAGTTACAATTGCAGGCAACATGGCCGCTTCACTTAGTGCATACGCTGGACAAGTGGTCGGCTTAAATGTTGTTGCAGTCAACACTTCAGCGTCAGTTTCCGGATCCCTTCCTATCGGAGGTGCAATGCACACCATAAACGCTTCCCTAACATTGGGTAGTGTTACGATTGCTGCTTCATCTTACGATCCAGGGACATCCCAAAGTAAGGAAATTGGCACAACTGGTTACAAATTCTCCGGTATCAGAGTTACAGCCGGTTCAGCAGAACAGGTTAAACTTTGGTCAATACGATGGAATCAGTCGGGTTCAGCATCAAAGGACGACCTTTCAAATGTAATGGTCTATGTTGATGGTACTGCTTACCCAACAACAGTTTCAGTGGATGGTAAATACTATTCTGCAAACTTCTCTGGAGGTCTCCTTATTGACAAGGGTCTTGCAAAAGATATTTACGTTCAAGGTGACATAACAGGATCAGGTTCAGCTGGTAGAACAATCAAATTTGATCTCTACAAAACAACTGACCTATACGTATCCGGAGTAACATATGGTTATGGAATTACGCCTCCAGCAGGTTCTAACTCTGTAGTCACATGTTCAACTTCACAGGCTTGCGGTAATTTCACTACAGGCACACCTTGGTTCCAAGCAAACATTGTGACGGTTTCTGCAGGTACAGTTACATCAATCGGAAAAGCAACATCAGTTGCCGCTCAAAACATTGCTGTAAACGTTCCTAACCAAGTACTCGGTGGATTCCAAACAGACATCAAGGGTGAACCTATCTCTGTACAATCATTGGCCTTCACCATTGCTACAACCGGATCATGGACTTCTTCAACTGGTATCACAAGCATCACTATCGTTAATCAAAACGGCGCGGTGATTGCCGGCCCAATTGACGAGGCATCAACATGTACAACAGGTTGTACAATTACATTCACAGACACAATCACCTTCCCTCTTGGAATAAGTACTTACACTATTAAGGGTAAAATCCCAACAGGCGCACCTAACGGGGCTACAGTAATAGTGTCCGCTACACCTTCATCGGGATGGACAAGTGTCACTGGACAAACAACGGGTAACACCATCAGTTTGTCGGCAAACGGGGCATTCAGTATGAACACCATGACTGTCAAGTCAGCGGCCCTTACTGTTACTGTTTCCGCTACACCAAGCGCGGCTTCAATCGTTCCTGGTGGCAGAGTGACATTCGCTAACTATCAGTTTGACGCTTCAGCATCAGGTGAAGATGTCAGATTGGGAGCAATTCCTTTCTATTACAACGGAAGCTCACAATCATTTGCGGCAGATGAGACAATTATGACTTCATGTCAGGTTTATGATGGCGCAACACCTTTGAACACGGGTTCAAACGTTGTTAACCCTTCAACTACCGTTGCAACATCTACAGCACTTAGTCAGACATTTACATTTGATCAGCAACTTACTATTGCAAAGGGTGTAGTTAAGACGCTTAGACTTGAGTGTAACGTTGCCTCTTCAGCTCACGCCAACTCCCAGATGCAATGGGGTCTTCTAAGCACCAGCGATCCAACAGTTACAGGCGTAACTTCGGGAGCTAGTGTTTCGGAAACTCTAACATCTAATAACGGTCAAGTTATGACGGTTGCTACAGGTTCATTCACCGGTTCAGTTGATCCATCATCACCGGCATATAAGCTAGTGGCTGGAGGTTCAACAGGTGTAACCACGGGGGTTATCAAGTTCCGAGCTACAAACGAGTCAGTCAATCTATCAAAGATTGGTTTGGCTCTAACAGCCGTAACTGCTGGTAACAGTGCAAACGTTGCTCAAAACTTGGGTACAGTTTACCTATACAACTCTTCAGGTGGACTTATAGGTACTGCAACCTTCACCGGTTCAAACACAACAGCAACTTCAACATTAAATAGCACTCTGCTTCTTCCAAAAGATACAGACGTTCTAGTTACTGTTAAAGCTGACTTCCAGGATGTTGGAACAGGACTGACGGGGGTAGAGGGAGATCTAGTCAAGATTGACCCTACAAATGCCGAAGGATCCGGTCTATCGTCTGGTAACACACTTACAGTTAGTGCTATCACGGCTGGTGTTGCTGGAGTAAGACTATTCAACACATTCCCAACCATCGCGCTTGAATCACTTTCAAGTACAGGTATTGGAGATGGCAGACTGATGAGATTCAAGGTAACGGCTGATTCAGCTGGAGACGTGGGCATCTTCCGATTCACCTTCACTCTAGCTACAACAACATTGGCGGTTACAAATGTTGGTTTGTTCGGATACACTGATTCTGGATACTCAACAGCAATGTCAGGAAACTTCGCAGTTGGTGGAACAAGTAGTGGTGGTCAAATTGACGAAAACCTAGCTACATCTACATGTAGTAATGGTGCAGTCAACATGACTAACGCAAGTAGTACTTGTGCATCTACAGGCAGCTTGACTACTCTTGACTTCCAAACAGCTTCTAACCCAGTTGAGGTTCCTGCAGGACAAACTCGATACTTTGAACTTCGAGGTTCTATCGGAGCCAACGCTACTGGCGCTTCAGTTGTGACAAAGATGTTGGCAGACTCATCCGCAGCTACAAGTACTGCAAATGGTACAACCCTTGCTACAAGTAACTTCGTTTGGTCACCAAACGCAACTTCGACCGCCGTCTTTAGTTCAGTTGATTGGACTACAGGATACGGTATCGTAGGCTTCCCAACTTCAGGTCTTCTACAGTCTCGATCTTACTAATCCTTGGATTAGCTAGTCGGTCTGGTTTAGCCTAAGTTAACAAAAAACCACCTTTCCTTTATGGATTGAGTGGTTTTTTGTTGTCTCTAAATAGCCGACTTATCCACAGTTAGCCCAGATTATTACCCATTAGTCAAAAAAAAGAGTATAATTTTAAGAAGTCGGTTTAAAAACCGAGAGTGTGTAGTTATCAAATTATTAGAATAATAATAAATATGTTAAAAACAATATTTTTTAGAAAGGAATTCGTTTTTTATGTGTCCTTGTTTTTGTTTGGTATTTTGATGAGTGCTATGGCCGCTTCGGCTTCCAGCACCATAAGTACAAATATTAGTACAGATGGGACTCTAACTGTCACTGGAGCTTCTGCACTGACCGGCGCGGTCAATGCTTCAAGTACTCTTGCAACAAGCGGTAACATGACAGTTGTTGCCGGATATGGTCTTGATACCGCTGGTGGCGGAGTTTTGAACCTTGGCACAACCACAGCCACATCGGTTATTATCGGTTCATCAAGCGCTAAAGTTGGTATTGCTTCTACATCGCCTTATGTGGCTTTGGGGGTGACAGGTACAACCACGGCTTCTCTAGGTATGGTTATTGGTGGAAATGGCTCAGGAGTAAGTCAATTACTTTTTGGAACATGTACACCAACTATAGGAGCTCTTACAGGCTCTTCCACAGTCTCTGTTATTTGTACAGGTAGTGAAGCGGTGAATGGTACAGGATGGAGAGTGTTTGTAACCCCAAAGATTAACGGTGCCGCTGATGAGGATAAAGACATAATATTTGTTAGTGCTTCATCAACTACTCTTGGTATTCAAGTATCAGTTTTAAATGTGAATTTATCCGGGCTTGGTACGAGAAATCCAACAGATAATGCATGGTATTGGATGGCTTTGCGTTAAACGAGATAATGTAAAAACACTATGATGAAAAAATTAATAATTTACTTAAGCCTTCTGTCGGCTCCGTTTATCGCTCTGGCAGACTATAATGATGTCTCGCTTACTTCTTCAGCCATAATCTCTGTGGGGGGAATGACATTGAATGTTGATGGGGAAAGTTCGGTGGTGGAGTCAATCGTGGTGAGCGCTTCCAGTTTTACGGTGAATTTATTGGAAAACTCTCTTTTTTCAGTAACTTCAGCTGACAGATATACACTATCAAGCGATGCGCCGATCGGAAATATCACATCTAACCAATGTGCGGACGTATCAAAATTGAGTCTGTCGGCCACATCAACCCAGGCGGTTATTATCACCCCAAGCACTACCGTTTGCAGTGTTAATATAGGCAGTGGGGGCGGGGGTGGTAGCAGTGGTTCTGGCAATCCTTCAACTCCAGTAACCACCACTTCCACCGGTAGCGGGGGCGGAGGCGGGGGAATAGTGGCTACTCCAACAGCTTCTTCAGCCACCACTCAAACATCATCCACATCCAGTCTACAAAATCAAATTGCCGCTCTGCTGGCCCAAGTTCAGCTTTTGCAAGCCCAACTCGGAATAGTCAGTATAGGGTCCGGCACAGGTTTTGTTTTCAGTAGAAATTTAATTGTCGGTAGCACCGGCGCCGATGTTAAAAATCTTCAAAAAGTTCTAAATTCCGATTCAGATACACAGATAGCTTCATCGGGCGTTGGTTCACCGGGCAATGAAACCACTTATTTCGGCTCATTGACCAGGACGGCCATTCAGAAATTCCAAGTCAAGTACGGCATAGCAGGACCGGGCGCGCCAGGCTATGGAGTTTTCGGACCGAAGACTAGAGCTAAAATGGCCGAGGTTTCTAAACTGAAAGGCTTCTAAAGCAAACCCAAAAAAGACGAAAACTTCCTTTGATTGCAAAGGGAGTTTTTGTCGTTTATACTATTTCTAATGATTACAAAAACACACAAAATTATTGGAAGTGCTGTTGTTATTATTGCGCTGTTTGCTATCTACATCTTTTTTGATAGACAATCTCGCAATACAGATAATTTGCCGGATATTTATGCCACTAAAGCCACGACTACAACTACTACAACTGATAAAAACAATACTGATCTCGTTAACATAGAAGGTACAGGCAATTATAAGATAGAGCAGGTTGGAGGCGGTGGAGGCATTCCACAACCAGTGCCAGATCTAAACAGAAAAGTTACAATTTATGCCGGGGCCATGATTTCCCCGGAGGCCAGCAATCTGGCTACTGAAAAAATTCTTGCACTGCAGGCTCAATTAAAGAAAGACTCGACGGATTTTAAAGCATGGATTAATCTAGGTATTTATCAAAAAATGGCCGGGGACTATCAGGGCGCGATATTTTCATGGCAATACGCCGGGCGGCTTGCTCCGACTAATTACATTTCTCTTGGTAATTTAGGTAATTTGTACGCTTATTTTTTGAAGGATAACGGGCAGGCAGAGGTGTACTACCAACAAGCCATATCCAAAGCTCCCAATCAAGCCTATCTTTATGTCCAGTTGGCTGAAATTTACAGGGATATTTTTAAGGATTTGGATAAAGCCAGGACGATAGTTAACCAAGGTTTATCTAAAATACCCAATGATGCTAGCCTTCTCCAACTAAAAGCTAGTTTACAATAAAACAATGTCCCAGTAGTAGAGCAGAGCTCACTACAGGGCTATCCCGTAGTGAAAATTACATATATCAGATTTGAACAAATATGAAGAATTAGTTACTATATAAAGTAATAAAGATATATATTATAAATTAATTTTCTACTACTGGGATGTCTCAATATTTTGATAAAGATTTTATAAAATTTTTCTTGGGTTTTGCCGCCATTATCTCTGTCAGTCTAATGATTATTTTCGCAACCAGATTTTATGAGAAAAAATCTTCGGCTAGTGGCGACAACGCTGCTTCAGCAATTCAAGCAACAATTAAAAATTAATTTTATAATTTGATGAAAAGGCTAATTTCCGTTCCAATTACTTTTTTCTTAATGGCCAGTACTGCTAGCGCTCAAGTTTCCCAATTTGTATTTATTACAGAACCACAAACTGTTTCTATTGGAGTTTCTTCAGAAACCATCACTATACAATCACAAAACTCGCAAGGAGTTTCAGAAAACATTACCGAAACTCATGATCTTGTTTTTACTTCGATATCTCCAACAGGCCAATTTTTCAACACCTCCGGCAATCCGGTTTCCACAACAATGTCTAAAAATACAGCCAATAAGAATTTTCTATACCAAGATTCCACTGTCGGAACGTACACACTAACGATAACAGCCACAGGAAGGACAAGCTTACAATCCTTCTCGGCTAGCCAGCAAATAACTATCGGTGGAGAATCTAGCTCGTCTTCAAATAGTACAACAACCAACGAGCAGACCAGTACAGAAACCACAACTGACCAGTCTAGTTCCAGTCAAACCAACACAGCAAATTCTGCCCACAGCAGCCCCGCTCCACTAAGTAGTACAGAGAACAAAATCGAGTTTGAGGTTTCGGCCGGGAGAGATAGGTTAACGGCAGTAGGAAACCCCGTCATCTTTATTGCAAGTCCAACCAAACTGCAAAACTTATCAGAACAAGCCATTACATATAAATGGTCCTTTGGTGATGGTACCACTCTTCTTGGTAAAACAGTTACACACAACTATAGGCACGCGGGGAATTATGCGATTGTTTTAAATGCTTATGGTTCTGATAAACAAGCTGTCAGTCGAATAAATGTGAAGGTAATTTTGCCCTTGATTTCACTTCAAAGAGTTTCAGATGGTATTGAAATAGAAAACAAATCTGGATCAGAAATTAATCTGGGCGGGTGGAGTCTTGCAAATAATAATAAGTCTTTCATTATACCGGAAGATACTCTAGTTTCGACGGGGACAAGAGTTGTTTTCGCGGATGAAACTACAGGAATAAATAGTGCCGACATAACACTTTCAAATCCAATAAAAAAAATTATTACTACTACCTTACCAGAAATTAATCTGGGAGAAATACAAGCAAAAATAAATGAAGTTAAAGTAGCTTTAAATAATATTTCCCCCGCCCTTCAAGGTGACAACACAAAAATAGCTTCTGTTCAGAAAGTAGAAGTGGTAACAAAACAGCTGGAACAAGAAGAGCAAGAAAAATCAGAAATTTTAGAGAAAGATTCTAATCAACTTGCCAATGTTATAGAAGTTTTCGAAGCACCAGAAAGACAAGGTTTTTTAAGTAGTATATTTAGTTTTGTAAAACGTTTATTTGTGGGGAAATAGAATAATTGACAAAAAATAATCTTCCTGTATCCTATGGTGCATAAGGTCAAAGACAATAGGCAATCCATAAGCCCTATCGAGATTTTTCTTCATCTAAAGTGAAGAACTCAATTTTAACCTTAGGTCGGATTATTAGTCGAAAGTCTATCAAGTCTCTAAAGTCCATAAAGTAAAGCAGAACCCTGCCTTTATAGACTTTTGACTTTAAGAACTTTATAACTATTCATTATGGCGGTATCAAAAGAAAAAAAGGGAGAAATTTTGACAAAACTTAAAAAAATTCTAAAAGATTCGGCGGGAATTGTGTTTATTAACTTCCACTCTCTTCCTGTTTCCGAATCAACTAAAATTCGAAAAGTTTTGAGAGAAAGGGATATCGGTTATACCATCGCTAAAAAAACTTTGACAAGGAAGGCTTTGTCAGAAAATAACATTGCCGGGAATATGCCAGAGATGCCGGGAGAGCTTGGAATAGTTTATGGAACAGATCCATTAGACTCTGCTAGAGAGATTTATTCTTTCCAAAAGTCTTTGGACAAGAAAGTGCAGATTATCGGAGGAATTTTTGAAGGCAAGTTCATGAATAGGGAAGAGATGGTTTCAATCGCTCAAATTCCTGGACTGAAGACTCTGCAGGTCCAGTTTGTTAATCTCATTAATTCACCTATTCAGGGTTTTGTAATGGCACTTAGTGAAATAGCGAAGAAGAAAGTATAATTATCATTAATTAAAAATGCAAAAATCAAAATGTAAAATGACAAAGTAAAATACAAAATGTAAACGCATTACAATTTTACATTTTGAATTGTCATTTTGATTTTTGAGATTTACATTTTACATTTATTATCATGGAAGAAATTAAAACAATATCAACTCCAGCAAAGTTCAAGGATATAGTATCAGCTATTGATTCTATGTCAGTCTTGGATTTACACGAACTTGTTAAGCACTTAGAAGAGAAGTTCGGTGTTTCAGCAGCAGCGGTTGCTGTAGCAGCACCGGCAGGTGGTGCAGTAGCGAGTGGCGCAGAAGAGAAATCAACAGTCAATGTTGAACTAACAGATGGTGGTGCAACAAAAATCGCTGTTATTAAAGTTGTTAAAGAAGTCTTGGGCCTAGGCCTTAAAGAAGCAAAAGATTTAGTAGATGCAGCACCAAGTATGCTTAAAGAGGGAATGAAAAAAGCGGATGGAGAAGCATTTAAGAAAAAACTAGAGGAAGCCGGAGCAAAAATTACCTTAAAGTAATTTTAGCGGGTGTCCCGAGCTACCAAGCGAGGGGCAGGGAACGAAGATCTCATTAAAATAGATTCAGGATTAAAGATAAAACTTCCCCAAGGTTAAACCTAAGGGAGTTTTGATTAGAGATTACTTACCTTTACCTAAATCAAACTATTTACCAGCGATCGCTAGTAAATGGTATGATTTAAAATGTCATATAAAATAAAGATTTAAAATAATAAATAACTATTATATATAAAATTTTACGGCGTACTTTTTAAGTACGCCGTTTGGACGATGACTGATCTATTTTTTCGAGAGACTACTAGCGGCCAAGCTCCCGAGAAAACAAAGAGCAGTCATACTAATTGTCTGGAGTGGAATAGCCGATGCTTTTTTCAGCTCGTATATAGCCATGAAGTCGATGACCAACAGTAGACATCCAATTCCAAGCATGATTCCACTCAACACCCTCAAAACATTTTCCATCGAGCCTCCATTTGTATTAATATCACATTTGATATATATGTCAATCTATAGCTTTTTTTGAAAAGATGATTATAATGACCCTAATGGAGACCTTATCTAAATTGTTTGGAAGTGAAAACAAGGTCAAAATAATGCGGCTGTTTCTTTTTAATCCAGATATGGCATTTGATGCCAGAAATATCGCTTTTCGAATAAAAGCCAGAACATCCAAGGTTCGCAGAGAAATTTCGGTCTTGAGAAAAACGGGCTTGATTAGAAGAAAAGGTGGTGGTCAAAGGAAAAAAAATGGGGGGTTTATCTTAAATAAAGATTTCTCATATCTTGTTCCGCTTCAAAACTTTTTAATCAATACAGAGCCGCTTCAATCAAAGGAAATCATGAGAAGAATAAGCAAGTTGGGGTCAATAAAACTTATAATAGTGGCGGGAGTATTCATTCAGGAGCCGGAAAGCCGGGCAGATTTGCTTATCGTCGGGGATAACATAAAGAAAGGAAGACTGCAAAATACCATAAAAACCCTTGAGTCGGAGATCGGAAAAGAGCTAAAATACGCCCATTTTACAACAGAAGACTTCAAATACCGCTTGTCCATGTTTGATAAGCTCATAAGGGACATTTTGGACTATCCACACAGGAAGGTGCTAAACAAGCTTGGCATTGTATAGATATTAACGTATAATATGGGTATTATTCGTTAATATAGTTTATATGATTTTAACCACATGGGGTCAAGTTTTGAATACTTCTTTCCAAAATCTTTGGACGGGAGTGATTCTTTTCATTCCTAACTTGATTGTTGCAATAGTTATTTTAGCAATTGGTTGGGCCATAGGTGTTGCCATTGGAAAGGCCATTACTCACCTCATCAAGGTCATAAAGTTTGATGAGGCTTTGAGAAGAGCTGGGTTTGAAAGTGTTATAAAAAGATCCGGTCTCAATCTCAACTCCGGTCATTTTTTGGGCAGTCTAGTCAAATACTTTACTATCGTAGTATTCTTGATTGCCAGCTTTGACGTTCTTGGTTTGAACCAAGTAACAGCTTTTCTACAACAGGTTGTTATTGGCTATTTGCCACAGCTAATCATTGCAGTTCTCATATTGCTAGTTGGGGCAGTGGTTGGTGACGTGCTCTCAAGAATAGTAGTGGCATCAGCTCGCACAGCCAGTCTCTCACAGGCAAATTTCTTGGGAACAGTTTCAAGATGGGCTGTTTGGGTTTTTGCCATTCTGGTTGCTCTTTCCCAAATGGGAATTGCCGGAGCATTTATCCAGACTCTCTTCACAGGCTTTGTGGTAGCAGTGTCACTTGCTCTTGGTTTGTCTTTCGGTCTTGGGGGACAGGCGGCTGCGGCACGATCCATTGAGCGCATTCAAAGCGAAATCGCCCACCACTAAAACTTCCAAATTTGGCGCATTTCTTTGTCGCCTTAATTTTTTGGCTCTATGCGCAGTAGTTTTCTACAGCTTGGTCGCCAAAAAATCTTGCTTCTTGAACTGCATCCAAATTGTGAAAGTTTCCAAAAAGCTCCCACTCGGGAGCCTTTTGATTGACATAATTATTATTCGGTACAGGTATTCCTAGGGGTTTGGGTGATTCCAAGCTATTTGGATATTACATACAATTGACGTAAATCGGTTTTTGGGGTAGTTTGATATTTGGAGGTTCCATGACGGATTTGAAGCCGGAGCTCAAGCTTGTGGGAGTTGGCTGGTTGACTTTCCACAGAGTAAGAAGGGTTGTAAGAGATTTTACCTTTTTCGTAATTTCTCTGTACTGCGGTTTTTGGTGGCTTCAAAATGCAGACTGGCATCATCCAGTCGGTATTCAGAAGCATCTCATTGCTCGCTTTGTTCACTTTCTGAAAGATGTGGTCTGGCCATATCTTGCAACACCCATGGACTGGATTTTGAGTATCACTTTCGTTGTCATACCGTTTTTGATATTGATTGGGGTACTCGGAAGTTTCATTGATTTACTCTGGTCGCTTTTCAGTTTCCGTGCCTCGAGAAAGTACAGGAAGGCATTCTAAACTATCGTCTTGCGACAATCGTTTGCAAGGACGGTCTGCCCGCTCAAATTTTGCTTTGCAAAACTTGAGCGGGTTTTCGCATTTATTTGAAATTCTTTTACATGCATATTTTACACATACATTATAATAGTGCTATAGCACTATTATAATGTATGTGTAGACTAATCTTACTTGGTGATTTAGTCGGCCGGATAAGATCGCTAAGTGGGGCGGTATCAAAAGGCTTTTTTATCCCCAGGTTGTTAGATAAAATAGGATTTGACACTATAGGAGGTTTCCTATATACTCTAACTCATCACAGATATGTTTACATTTCACTTAATTTCACAGCGGTATAGATAACGGCCTATTTGGTTGTTGCTCAAAAAACCGCTTTGAAAAGAGCGGTTTTTTGATTCCGCAACCCCAATTCTTCGGATGGGTGAAAAGTGAAATTTCAGAAAAGAAAGTTATTTGAAAACTTCATACCATCGCACTTTAATAAAAGACTGGGGTCTTTTCGAGTGTAGATGGAGTAGGTAAAAGTAAGTAAAAGTGTTACATATTAATTTTATGTAACAGGATAAAGTGAAACCCTGTAGTGAGCCTTGCTCTACTACTGGGGTAAATGATTACAAAGTATCAGTGGTGATATTTTGCAGTCATGTGGTTTTTAAATTTCCTAATGGGAAATTTAAGAGCGTATGGTGGATGCCTTGACTCAAAATGGCGATGAAAGACGTAGCATGGCTGCGATAAGTTTCGGGGAGGTGCCTAGCAACCTGCGATCCGGAAATCTCTGAATGGGGAAACCCTCCAACATCTCACAGAGGTGAGATGCTTGAAATGTAAAATGTAAATATCAAAAATAAAAATGACAGTTGAAAATGTAAAATTATAGAATTAAAAATTTTTAATTTTGCATTGTCATTTTACACTTTGATTTTTAAATTTTGATTTTGAACATCAATCTTGTGTGAGGTGTTGGAACTGTGCAGATTATGTACAGAGTACACCCAGGGAAGTAAAACATTTCAGTACCTGGAGGAAAAAAGACTAATAAGAATTGCGCAAGTAGCGGCGAGCGAAAACGCAAAAGCCCAAACCACGCACCTTACTGAGGTAAGATGCGAGTCGAAAGTCCTTAAAGTCTGTAAAGTTATAAAGTGAAATGCATTTGCATCCCACTTTAAGGACTTTATAAACTTTTGACTTTATAGACTTGCAACGAACTTCGGTTAGTTGCGTGGGGTTGTAAGGCAGAAACGTCATAATTTATTATGAGAGGAGTTAAAAAATATTATGTTAACTGAACGCGCTGGAAAGCGCGACCCTAGAGGGTAATGGTCCCGTAAGTGAAAATATAATATCTTCTTTGTTTCTGTTCTTGAGTACTTCGAGACATGAATAGCTCGGAGGAATTTGCCGGTACTAACCGGTAAGGCTAAATACATTTTGAGATCGATAGTGAACTAGTACCGTGAGGGAAAGGTGAAAAGAAGTCCGATTAGGACAGTGAAATAGATCTGAAACCATATGCTTACAAGGAGTCAGCGCGGCGTCTCACTGCGTTCGACACCGCTTAAATGTAAAAATAAGAAATCAAAGTGTAAAATGAAAATTCTCAGAATTTAATTTTTCATTTTGATATTTTCATTTTGAATTTAGGTGGCGAACGAAGTGAGGCGCCGTCATGGCGTGCCTATTGAAGAATGAGCCAACGAGTTGTACTACGCGGTTCGACTAAGCCCTTCATCGGGGTGGAGTCACAGGGAAACCGAGTGTGAATAGCGCGCTTCTATATTTATTTATAGTATCGTGTGGTACAGACCCGAAGCCAGAGCGAGCTTGTCATGAGCAGGGTGAACAAGGGAGAAATCCCTTGGGAGGCCCGAACCGTTTAGCCGTGCAATACTACCGGATGACTTGTGATAAGAAGTGAAAAGCTAATCGAGCCTGGTAATAGCTGGTTCTCTCCGAAATAGCTTTTGGGCTAGCGTCGTACGTATCCTTCCGGGGTAGAGCACTGGAAGGTCTCAACAGGGAGCAATCTCGTGAGACCTATCAAACTCCGAATACGGAAGATTAAATATACGGCAGTTAGACGGTGGGGGCTAAGCTCCACACGTCAAAAAGGAAACAGCCTAGATCTCTATTTAAGGTCCCTAAATCTATGTTAAGTACACTTAAGGTGGTGGATTTTCTCAAACACTGAGGAGGTTGGCTTAGAAGCAGCCATCCTTTAAAGATAGCGTAACAGCTCACTCAGTAAGAGAATCCGCGCCGCAAATAATCGGGGTTAAACATAGTACCGAAACTGAGGGTTTCGTTCGCATCTCACTGTGTTCGAGGCGAACTAAATGTAAAATGTAAATATCAAAAATCAAAATGACAGTTAAAAATGTAAAATTAAGGAATTTCGAGAATTAAAATTTTTAATTTTGCATTGTCATTTTACACTTTGATTTTTCAATTTTAAATTTAGCAAGCATCGAGTGTAGCGAGATGCGAGCGGAGCGGTAGGAGAGTATTCGCATCTGCTGTGAAGGTGAAGGGGTGACCCACGCTGGAGCGTTGTGAAGTAAGAATGTTGGCACAAGTAACCACAATGAAGGTGAGAACCCTTCACGCCGAAAGACTAAGGTTTCCTGTTCAATGTCAATCAGAGCAGGGTTAGTCGGGCCTAAGGCAATGGAGAGATCCGCAGCCGATGGACATCGGGTTAATATTCCCGAACTTTCTGTGTGTGCGATGGAATGACGGAGTGTAGTATGTTGAGCTCATTATTGGATTTGAGTAAATGTTAGAAGGTAGTCGTGTAGGAAAATCCGCACGAGCTCTTAATTGAGAATACCAATTAACATTTAAACCTGGCGATACGTCAAAAGGGATTCAACAAAGCACGCTTCCAAGAAAATTTTCTAAGCATAACACGCAGAAATCCGTACCGTAAACCGACACAGGTAGTCAGCTCGAGTAGAGTAAGGCGAACGAGTGAGAGATCCCCAAGGAACTCGGCAAAAAAGCAGCCGTAACTTCGGAATAAGGCTTACCTTGTGCGTAGCACAAGGAATTTCAAAGCTCAAATTTCAAATTTCCAATCAAATTCAAAATTTAAATTTCAAAATTAAAAACTTTGTCATTTGGATTTTGTAATTGATTTGTCATTTGGATTTTGTAATTTGGATTTCCTCGCGCTGCGTGCGAGGTTGCAACAAAAGTCTCTCTGGCAACTGTTTATCAAAAACACAGCTCCCTGCGAACTCGCAAGAGGATGTATAGGGGGTGATGCCTGACCAATGCCAGAAGGTCAAATATGGTAACTGAAAATCGCAAGATTGTAGGCTGACTATATAAGCCCTGGTGAATGTCGGCCGTAACTATAGACTGGACTGTTGTAGTTACAAAAAATTCTGCTATATGCTGGAAAATCCGAGAATCTAACAGTACTCACTTGGCGGTTTAACCACCAAGTAGTGAAAATCTGTTCAGCGCGGACAATCAGCAGGGAAGATCCTGAGAGAAATCGAAGGAAACCCTCAGAGACTATACGCAGAACTCCGAGAGAAATCGAGGAGATGATATAGTCCGATCTCATTGGCGACAATGAGTTAACAATAGAAAGTTTTTGATGATAAAATAAAGTTGTGCATCATTATACAAAAAACTACACAAAATGAACGGTAATTTTGCTACGCCCAGCACTTTCTAAGAAAGTGCCGGGAAACAAAAAGGGCCGTTCTAAAATTTGGCCAAATGCTGGAAAACTCGCAATGAACTTTTGGTACCTTGACGGTAAAAATCCAAAAGCCGACGCGAACAATCAGCAGGAAAGATTCTAAGAGTGTCATCTAACACAATGAAAAAAGAAAAACATAAAGAATATTATGACCGTCTATCAAAACTACCTGGAAAATATTTAAACTATTTCATGGCTGGATTTGTAGATGGTGAGTCTAGTTTCAGTGTCGCGATGACAAAACAAAAATATTACGTCTATTCAGATGGCACGGGCCAAGGATGGAAATGGATATTAAATCCTTGTTTTCAAGTTTATCAACATGAAAACAATGTAGATGTGCTTCTCCTTCTTAAAGATCATGTCTTTAAAACTGGAAGAATACACCGCAAGACGTCACCATATAATGTGATGACGTACACGGTTGAAAATCACAAGACTCTTCAAGAAAAAATAATTCCGTTTTTCAGAAAATATCGTTTAGCGACGAAAACACAAGATTTTGAGAAATTCACCGATATTATAGATAGGATTATGAAAAAGGAGCATTTAACTATTGGAGGGTTCAAACGAATTGTAGACATAGCATTTACTATGAATGCTCAAGGTAAAAACAGAAAATATTCAAAAGAATATATTTCTGAAACATTATCAGAACAATTCGACACTCTTAGAAAATCCTCAGAGACTACACGCCAAAATCAGAATATTAAAACTGATAAGATATAGTCCATAAGGTTATATGAAAGTATAATATTGCCTAAGGTAGCGAAATTCCTTGTCGGGTAAGTTCCGACGTGCACGAATGGTATAATGACTGGAGAACTGTCTCGGGGATTTGCTCGGTGAAAATACAATACCGGTGAAGATGCCGGTTACCTGCAGTTAGACGAAAAGACCCCGGGAGCTTTACTGCAACTTGATATTGAGATTACGTTTGACATACGTAGCATAGTGGTCAGAGGTTTGACGGTTTCGTTTTCGGATGGAATCTACTCGACAGTGAAATAGCCATTTTGTTTGATGTAATTTCTAACCTCGGCGGCAAAAACGACGAGAGACAGTTTCTGGTGGGCAGTTTTAGTGGGGCGCTATCCTTGAGGACGCGAAAGTAATTTCGTTTCTTCAATCCGTGGCGCCTCCTAGGTGGTTCATACCGAAAAAAAGAAATAAGGGGGACCATATCGTGAAAACGGTATGAGAAAAGTTGACTATATCGGTGGAAATCTTGATATAATTAAGATTACACCGAGGGAAGTTTGTGAATTAGAAGATGAGTAAAGAGTCCAGCAATTGGAACAATATTCTGCAAACCACTGCATCAGGCGGCGTGGTGCGAGACTTAGGGCTCGTAGTAGTACGAAAATTGCAGAGTTTTGGCTCTTAATTCATCTGGGTCCGAACGTACGGTCGGACCCACTCATCTTCTAATTCATAAATACCCGTAGAGACTAAATGTCAGCCATCCAGTAAAAAGGATGAAGATATAGTCCGATCTTTGTGGTGACACAAAGTAGATACATTAAGTTGTATCAACCTAATTAAAATAAAATGAGGTCAAAAGAGATAGAAGATTACAAAAAGAATCTAGAACTCACCTCAAAACAGAGAGATATTATTGTTGGTCTTACGCTTGGCGATGGTCATTTGGAAACTCAAAATAATGGAAAAACTTATAAACTAAAGATTGAACATTCTGTCATTCAAAAAGAATATTTAGACTGGTTACATAAGGAATTACATAATTGGGTGCGAATGACTCCTAAGATAAGACTAAAAAACAATAAACCATTCAGTTATCATTTCTCTACATATTCACATGAATTACTAAAATTTTATGGTGAGCAATTCTACAGTAGAAAAAAGAAAATAATTCCAAATTCTATTCACGAATTACTTACACCATTGAGCTTAGCGATTTGGTTTATGGATGATGGGTCATTGAAGTCCAAAAAACACAATACCTATATTATTCATACACTTGGATATAAAAGAGATGAGCTTAAAAGAATACAAAATGTTTTAAGTAAAAAATTTGACATTGAAACAAAACTTCATGTTCAAAAACAAAAATACTTAAGACTTTATATTATTTCAGAATCAGCTGAAAAGTTTAGGAATATTGTAAGTCCATATATTATTCCATCTCTTAGATATAAATTAGGGAACAAAATGCCTAAAGAGTAACGGAGGAGTTTATTAAGGTCAGCTAGCCGTGAATGGAAACCATGGCGATAGTGTAATGGCACAAGCTGGCTTAACTGTAAGGCGTACATGCCAAACAGATGCGAAAGCAGAACATAGTGAACCGACGGTCCGTGTTAGAGGCGGCCGGAGATTATCGGATAAAAGCTACCCCGGGGATGGACTCTGCGATAGATCTATTTATAGATTTGTTTAGAAGAGTCTTGTTGTCCTCCCGCGAAGTAATTTGCGGAGAAATAGGATACATGGAATTGTTTTTCGTCATAATTTTTTCTAGTAACAGAATAATTTTCTGGTGAAAATTTTCTTTCTGCTCACCTTTTCACAGGTTCCGCAGATACTATAAAAAATCATGACTCAAATAATTTTGTGTTACTCCTGTGTCCCGACGATCTAGGTCGGGGTATAAACGGCTTATAACGGTTGACACGCACAGGTCTCTCCGAACTTTTGTAAAAAAGTTTTAGGAGTTCTAGAGTGCGCAATCCCGTGGGAAGTCGAGAGAAAAAATGTAATGTATAATTGATGCAATGGAATTAACTAAACAACAAACAAATGTCTTGGTCGGTACAGTTCTCGGTGATGGTTTTTTACAAAAAACCGGAGAGAAGAATGCCAGACTAAGACTGGAACATAGTGATAAACAAAAAGATTATGTTTTGTGGAAAGGAAAAATTTTCGGCAGATTATTTCAAGGAACACCAAGTTACCTCGAAAGAATACATCCCAAAACTAAGGCAACGTACTCGTATTGCCGATGGCAGTCGAGTGCATCACCCAGCTTTGGAAAATGGCGAAAGTATTTCTATCCCAATGGAAAGAAAATTATCCCAACTGATATTGGAAATTTTTTAATCCATCCAATAACACTTGCTGTTTGGTATATGGATGATGGTTACTATGACAAAATAAACAGAAATAGTTTTATTTATCTCGGTCGCATAACGCGTACTGAATCAGAAATATTACAAAAAACTATTGAGAAAAATTTTGACATTGCTACCAAAATCTATGATAAGAAAAATAAAGGTTTCGCGTTATTTTTTGGAGCAAGAGAGACTAAAAAATTCCAATCTTTAATCTACCCATTCATTATTGAATCATTACAATATAAACTCTTTGACCCTGTAACGACTTGATCACTTTCTGTGATCAGAGTGTATTCCTGCTTCGAACACAGGTTTACGCTAACACGCCGTCTCCCTCCGCTCGTGAGCAGAGGGATGATGATATAGTCTATTCACCAGCCACACACCTGTTACAAAACAGAAATGAACAGGCTGGTTGCACCTAAGCGTCCATAGCGACGGTGCAGTTCGGCACCTTAACGTTCAATGTAAAAATTGAGCAACATCGGGGTGCCTATCGCAGTAATGCGATACAAAAATAAATTGGCTATAACGGTGAACTCCATTAGCCATGGACAATACCGTGGGAAGGCTCATATATTAAATTATATTTGGGAACCCGTAGAGACTACACGCCAATCTCCTAATTTCAAATTAGGATGAAGATATAGTCCGATCCTCTCAGTAATGGGAGAAAAATACGACAGCGATGTCGGCTCATCTTAGCCTGGGGGTGAAGAAGCTCCCAAGGGTATGGCTGTTCGCCATTTAAAAAGATACGCGAGCTGGGTAAGGATTCATGAGCCCAGCTTAAGACAATTTACGAGAATAAATAAGAAATAAATAAAAATAAACTGACTCATAACGGTGAAGTCCGGTTGCACATTTTTATCACTTATGGTGGTAAAATATAGGTAATGGATAATATCGTGGGAAGATTACAATCTGCATTTCCATCACATCAATTAGATGTGATTATAGGGTCATTGCTTGGCGATGTACGGCTTGAGTGTCGATCGAAAGGAATACGAGCTAGTTACACTGCTCGCCTTCGAGTGCATCATGGTGATAAACAAAAAGAGTATGTCTGGTGGAAGTATAAGATGTTAAAAGATTTAGTTTCTAAAGAACCAAGGGAGATTTCTTGGCTAAACAAGAAACGAAATCTAAAAGAAGTATCTTGGTACTTTCACACAAAAAGTCTAAAAAACTTTGGAATAATTCACGAAATTTTTTATAAAAATGGAGTGAAGAAGTTCCCAACAGAAATACTACCGATTTTTTCGGATCAAATGTTGGCAGTGTGGTATATGGATGACGGTTCAAATAATGGTGGCGACATCACCTTGAACACACATTCGTTTTCTTTTGAAGATCAAAAAGTAATTGCAGATTTTCTGAAGGAAAAGTATCATCTACATCCAACAATTGTGAAAGATAGAAATCAATGGAAAATTGCAATTGGGAGAAACGATTATACTCGTTTTATTTCAATTGTTACTCCGTTTATTCCAGAAGTAATGAACTATAAGATTGATAATCCCCGTATCGACTTGTCTAGTAAGATAGACAGAGTGCTCGCCGAAGAGGCGGGTGCTAACACGTCAGTTCTAGAAGTGGAAAACCTGGAAAAAGTATAGTCAGTACCATTAGTAATAATGGAAGGCATGTCAGACCGTGGAGGATTCATATCATATCGCAAGATATATAATGATTCCTCCACAATCTGAATCCTCAGAGGCAAAAAATAATATAGTTCGTTTTAAAATTGCAGAAATTTATTTCTGCAAATAAAAGATAGAGCCCCTACTTCGCTCGATTACGAGCTTCGCAGGGCGAGATCAATCAAATCACGGCGGTTCCCTCCCTCCTCGTACGAGGAGGGAGGGGTTAAAGTTGATTTATATCGGTGGAACCCATATGTGTGGGTAATACCGAGGGAAGTTTATGAAGTTGAGAGAAGGATGTGTGGAGTCGGGAGTGCATTTCTGGACTTGATAATACTAGAAAGTGACTAGGCGCTTGGATTGTAAGCTTCGCGCTGGTTCAAGCTTGATTGTCTTGATTGGCCGGAGTCTCCTTTCGGCCCACACTCCTTCAGCGAAGATTTTTCTTCGCTCCTTCTCTCAACTTCATAAGTGCCCGTAGAGACTAAACATCAACAGTTGAGTCGAAAGTTAAAAGTCCATAAAGTCCCTAAAGGAATTTCCTTTAAAGACTTTACGACTTTACAGACTTTGGACTTGATCAAGTTATAGTCCAATGCACAAAGTAATTTGTGGGAACATGCGTGAGACAGGTTGGTCTCCTATCTACTGTAGGCGTTGATTCTTGAGAAGATTTGTCCCTAGTACGAGAGGACCGGGATGAACTGACCTCTGGTGTGTCTGCTGTCCTGCCAAGGGCACCGCAGAGTAGCTAAGTCGGGAATGGATAAATGCTGAAAGCATCTAAGCATGAAGCCAACTTCAAGATTAGGAATCGTTTGAGGCCCGTAAGAGATTATTACGTGATAGGCACTAGGTGTAAGCACAGTAATGTGTTGAGCCGAGGTGTACTAATTAGCCGATTTCTATTAGGAAATTTGAGAACCAGCCCACCAATCTACGAATGTACGAATTTTAACGAATGAATTACTAAATTTATTCGAAAGATTAGTATCTGTTTGTATTATTCGTGGGTGAGCTTTATCCTGTTACATGGAATGAATACAATTAAAAATTTATTTTTAATTATCATAATACAGCCATGAACGTTACTTTTACAATTAGATACAATATACAAAATAGATTGAATTCTTTGTGTTGGTGATTTAACGTGGTGGTCATCCCAGTAGTACAGCAAAGCTGACTACGGGACAGGCACCTGTTCTGCCCAGTACCAGAGCATAGCTCGGTACGGGCCAGGCATTCCGACACGGAAGCATGCCCTGTAGTGAAATTTGAAAAGTAAATAAAGTTGAATAATTTGTTTTGGTGGCTTATCGCCGAGGTCACACCCGTTCTCATTCCGAACACGGAAGTTAAGCTCGGTTGAGGCGATGATACTCTCACGGGGAAAGTAGCTAGCCGCCAGAACAAATTATTTAACTTTTCAAATTTCTACTACTGGGGTTAAGCCCAATAGTGCCGATGACCCTAGTAGCAGAGCGAAGCTCGCTACGGGGCAAGTACTCACTCGTGGGAAAGCATGTCCCGTAGTGATGCGAAGCATCTACTACTGGGATAGGTAGGCGCCAGAACAGGTGATTCGATTTTAGACAAATCAAAAGGCGCGACAGAAATGTCGCGCCTTGTTTGTTGGGTTTTTTCAGAGCTAGTTCAGGACAGTTATGAGTGATCCAAAAAACCAAAAACGATGGACCTCTACATAACTGCCATGTCCCACCCTTGTGACCGCCAGTGGATCCGTATTTCTGAATCTCACGGTATTGCTCCAGAATTTCTCGTACCCCCTACCGACCTGTACCTCAACTCGATCAAGAGTACCGTCTTTGTACCAAAGTCTGGTGATATAACCAGCCATCATAACCACCTCTCTTAATCAGGCTATGCTTTTTACTGTCATTGTCAAATACTACTTTCTGCTTTCCAATTTTTTACCTTTATACCTTATACTTTATACGTTATACTATCCGCATGACATCTTGGTCGGCTAAAAGGCGGTTTTTATATGGAGGCAGTGTAATATTGGTGCTAGCGCTGATTGTCGGCGCGGTTTTTTGGAAAATTATTTACAAAACACCAACTTGTAGTGACGGTGTTAAAAATGGCAGTGAACTCGGCATTGACTGCGGGGGGTCGTGTAAAAATATTTGTAGCAACGAGGCTTTGGCTCCGGTAGTCTTATGGTCCAAAGTTTTCAATATTTCCGGAGATGTCTATAGTGCAGTGGCGTACATAGAAAACCCAAATATTACTTCCAAAAATCCTAGAGCAAAATATCGCTTCGGTATTTATGATACAAACAACAAATTAATTACAACCATTGAGGGGGAGACGAGCATTCCAAAAGGTAAAAAATTTGCCGTTTTTGAAACTGGTATCGTTTTGAAAAATCAAAAACCAAAAACTGCTGATTTCCAGTTTACAAACTTTGCTCCGTGGGAAAAGGATGAAAGGAAAGACTTGGATGTAACCGTAAATCACAGCACGCTACTTTTTGCTTCTACAACGCCGAGAATTACTGGAAGTATCACAAACAATTCTACCGAGACAATACCGCAAGTTGAACTAGTAGTGCTAGTCTTGGACAACAACGAAAATGTGGTAGCCGCCTCTCGCTCGTTTGTTGATAGTTTAGTCAAAAAAGTAACCCAGGATTTCGTCTTTACTTGGCCGAAGCCATTTAATCTCGGAGTGGAAGCATGTCTCAATCCGGTTGATGTGGATTTGGTTTTGGACAAATCAGGAAGCATGATGTCAGAGAGCGTCAGTCCGCCCGAACCGTTTTCAACTGTTATTAGTACAGCCCAAAATTTCATAAAAAATTTATCCGCCCAAGACCAAGTGGCCATTACTTCTTTCGGCACGAACTCAAAGCAAGAAAGCACTTTATCAGCTGATAAAAATATTGCCACGGAAGCGGTAAACAATCTTTTTTTAAGCACCACCACTCTTGAGCAGACAAATATTACCGGCGGTTTAAATGATGCCTTCCAGGAGTTAAGGTCTATTCGCGGAGGGGCTGACAGTAAAAAAGTGGTTATACTTCTCACTGACGGGGTTCCGACAGAGCCGCAGAAAATAGGCGAGACCAATTATCCAAGCGCCTCCGCTCAAAACATTGCAGGAGAGATTAAGTCAGGGGGGGTTGCCATTTATACCATAGGTCTTGGCAAGAACGTTGACGAAGGTTTTTTGAGAGGATTAAGTTCGAATCCATCTCACTACTTTTTTGCTCCGTCAAAAGAAGATTTAAGTTCTATTTACAATAAAATAGGCAGGGCCATTTGTCCGAAGAAACCGAATGTTATTACTGTCATCTACCGAGAAATCTAGCTCTAAACTTTCAAATCTGGCGCACCTCTATGAATTCCATATCATTGAAAAATATTTTCAGAAATATTGACTGGATTTTATTTGGTAGCGTAGTCTTGGTCTCTCTGGCCGGTCTTATCACCATGAACTCTTTTCAGTTTAAAGAAGGGGGAATAGTAAAAAATCTTTTTTTTGAACGTCAAACAATTTGGCTGGTCGTTTCCATCATTGTTTTTCTTCTGGCTAGTGTAATTAACTGGACCTTTTTAAAAAATACCAGAATTATTGTAATTCTTTTCATATTGTCAATAATTTTACTTTTATTACTGTTTGTTTTTGGCAGTATATATAAAGGAGCAAAAAGCTGGTTTGATTTGGGGTTTTTGTCATTCCAGCCGACAGACCCGATAAAACTTATTTTAATTCTAATTTTAGCCAAATATTTTTCCAGACGGCATATTGAAATAGCCAACATCAGACACATCCTGGTTTCTGGGTTTTATGCCTTTGTTATTTTTAGCCTCATCTTCCTCCAGCCGGATTTTGGCTCGGCTATTATTATCTTTTTTCTATGGCTCGGAATGGTTTTAGTTTCGGGAATATCCAAAAAACATTTACTGGCGGTGTTTCTTGTCGGGCTTTTTAGTTTCGGGGCCCTATGGTTTTTTGTTTTTGCTCCATATCAAAAAGATCGTATAAAAAATTTTCTCAATCCCTTAACCGATATTCGAGGCAGTGGCTACAATTCATACCAGTCGATTATCGCTATTGGTTCCGGACAGCTTCTAGGAAAGGGCATAGGTTATGGCACTCAATCCAAGCTCCAATTTTTACCTGAATATCAAACCGATTTTATTTTCTCGGCCTTTGCGGAAGAGTGGGGTTTTGCTGGTGTTATGCTTTTGTTTATGGTCTACGGGATTATTTTTTGGAGAATGCTTAAAATTTCTTTTCGCGGCGGAAGCAATTTTGAGATTTTATTTGGTATTGGTCTTTTTATATTCTTCTTTATTCACAGTTTTATTCATATAGGTATGAATATTGGTTTACTGCCAGTTACAGGTAATACGCTCCCGTTTATGAGCTATGGTGGGAGTCATTTATTAACAGAGTTTTTGGGGTTGGGGATTTTGATGGGGATGAAGAAGTCGAGCCGGACGGTGCATCCTGATGTGGCGTCCAACGAGATGGTGGGGGTATAAAACAATTTCTAATTTTAAATTTCTAAATGTATAAAACAGTGGTTCTCTCTAACATTTGCTCAAAAGAAAAATCTTTCTCTACTTTTTGTTTGAGATTTTTACCATACAGTTCTCTTTTGTCTGGGTTGTCCATCAAATACTCAATTGCTCGAGTTATCTCACCAACTCTGCTTTTGGTTGTGAGAATTCCGCTTACGCCGTTTTCAATAATGTCAGGGATCCCTCCGACATTACTTGCAATAACTGGGAGTTCCGCAAGTCCAGCTTCTAGTATTGAGTAGGGGAGACCCTCCTTCAAAGAAGTTAAAGTAAAGATATCAAAGGTTTTTAGGTATTCGTTTGCTTTATCCACAAACCCCAAAAGAAAAACTTTTTCCTGCAATTTATTTTTTTTAATCAATTTCTCTAAATTTTCTCTTTCGTCACCCTCACCAATAATGCAGAATATGAAAGATTTTTTTATGTACGCTATAGCTGATATCGCATATTCCAACCCTTTGTTTTTGTGAAGCTCGGATATGGTGCCAATCCACAGCAATTCTTTGAACTTGGACATCGGATGTCCAAATAGGGTCAGTAATTCTTGCCGAGCCGTATCTTTTTCTTTAAATGCAATTTTTTCAATACCGTTTCTTATTAAAATTATTTTTGAATCTCTGACAAGTGGTAACTTTTTAGCTTGTCTTTGTTCTTGGGAAGAAAGTACTATGGTTTTGTGACAAAGGATTATGGTCAACCAAGAAAACAAAGTGATTAAAATTTTCTGCCACTCCGGTCTGTCTTCGTTCCAACTAAATCCGTGGACAGTTTGGATTATTTGTGGAACAAACAATAGTCTTCCGGCAACCGAGCCAAGCCCGCTGGCTTTGGGACTGTTAAGATGGAGTATTTTAGGACGTTCTTTCCGTATAATTCTTAGGAGTTTAAAAAAACTTTCTATTTCATTTATTATGGAAATGTCTCTTTTTAGATTTCTTAAGGTGTAAGTCTTGATACCTGATTTTTCAAGCCTTTCCTTCAAAGCTTCGCCCTCCCCGGTTATGACCACTACTTCATATTTTTCCTTTGGCAAGTTTGTAGCGAGGCTCCAAACATACTTCCCGGCTCCTCCCCAAACCCCTTTAGTTATGATGTAGCAGACTTTAACTATTTGCCCATCGGATTGCATATTTGGCCATTTTATCATAGTATTACCCATATTACACATGAGTAACCTGACTCGAAAAGAAGCCGTCATCCTCTTTTTTGGCGACATATTTTTCTTTGTTTTTTCGCTGTGGTTTGCCCTTTATTTGCGTTTTGCTGAAATTCCAACTAGGGACTTATTTCTAACCCACCTCAACCCTTTCTCCATTCTTTTTATTGTATGGATTTTAGTCTATTTTATTTCAGGACTTTATGAAAAACACACCCTTATACTAAAAAGCAAACTTCCGGGAGTTATTTTCAACGCTCAAGTAGTCAACAGTATTTTTGCCATAATATTTTTCTACGCAATACCTGTCTTCGGCATTACTCCGAAAACAATCCTTTTCATATACCTTTTTATTTCCTTTGCTTGCGTTTTGGTCTGGAGACTTTATGGCATCGCTCTTTTTACAAGACGCGAGAAACAGCCGGCGCTACTGATTGGGGCGGGGGAGGAGATGAAAGAACTTTTGCACGAAGTGAATGTTAACACTCGTTATGATTTATTTTTCACTTCTTCGGTGGATGTTCACAATATAGAGGCTATTGATATCCAGGAAGATATTATTAAGAATGTCTATTCAAATAATATTAAAATTATTGCCATAGATTTCTCCCATGAGAAAATCACTCCTCTTCTACCACATCTCTATAATCTTATTTTCTCCAAAGTCCGTTTTATTGACTCCCACCGGATATATGAAGATATTTTTGACAGGATTCCGCTGTCTTTGGTCACTTACTCATGGTTTTTGGAAAATATTTCAGTTTCTCCTAAATTTACATACGACTTTCTAAAAAGAATGATGGATATTGCCCTATCCATTATTTTAGGGATTATTTCTTTGGTCTTTTATCCTTTTGTTTTTCTAGCCATCATTCTTGATGACCGGGGAAAAATATTTATTAAACAGGAAAGAATCGGTCAAAACAATCATCTGGTCAATATCATAAAATTTAGGACAATGTCTTTGGATGACGGTGGTGATGGCGAGTTAAATAGGCAAGAGAAGGTGACAACAGTCGGTGCCTTCCTGCGAGCCTCAAGGATTGATGAGTTACCGCAACTTTGGAATATTTTGAAGGGTGATTTATCGCTCATCGGCCCAAGACCGGAATTACCAAAGCTCGTAGAGCTTTATGAAAAAGAAATCAGTTTTTATAATGTCAGACACTTGATAAAACCCGGGCTTTCCGGTTGGGCCCAGCTTTACCAGAAAACTCCGCCGAAATTTTCAACGGACTACAATCAAACTAAAACCAAACTCTCTTATGACCTCTTTTACATAAAAAACCGCTCATTCTGGCTGGATATCAAAATAGCCCTAAAAACCATCAAAGCTCTCCTTTCCCGAAGCGGAGTCTAGCTCTATCTTTTATCCCCTAGTCCCCTAGGCGACGCCTAGGGGTAGGTATGATATAATCTTACGTATGACATATAGAAAAGAAGCTTTAGTTGAAGGGGAGTATTACCATATTTATAATCGTGGGAACAGCAAGCAAAATATTTTTACCGATGATCTAGATAGAGACAGATTTACAAAATTATTATATTTGTGCAATTCAGAAAAAAGTATAAATTTTAGGGATGATATTGTTGGTAAAAAAATTGATGCCTTCGATTTCAATAGAGGGGAAGAACTTGTTTCAATCGGAGCATGGGTTTTAATGCCCAATCATTTTCATCTATACATTTCCCCTAGGCGTCGCCTAGGGGACCTAGGAGAGGAGACGAATTCAATCAGCGTGTTCGTTCAAAAACTTTGCACATCATATTCAATGTACTTTAATAAAAAATATAAAAGAACAGGAAAACTTTTTGAAGGTCCATTTAAAGCAGTTCATACAAAAAATGATGTTCAATCAAAATACATTTTTTCATATATACATCTAAACCCTTTAAAATTAATAGATCCTTTATGGAAAGAAAAGGAGATACGAAATGTTAAAAAAAGCATTGAATTTTTAAATAAATATGAGTGGAGCAGTTATTTAGATTTTAGGAAAATCAAAAGATTAAGAGGCAGGATTTTAAATCTAAAGGTTTTTCCACAATATTTTTTAGACAAAGAAATTTTCGATAAAGAGATTTTTGATTGGGTGACCTTTAATAAATAATATTTATTTTTCCCTCCCATTCCCCTAGGCGTCGCCTAGGGGAATGGGAGGGAAATCTAGAAAATAGGGTATGGGGATGTGCACAGGATATCCACTGTTTGAACTTGACTTTTCCCCAATCTTGACTTTTTGGTGTATAATGCGTTTAGAACTGTACAAACGCTTTTTGTTGCACTTTGTCATTTTCGATAAGGCCAAAAAAGGAGGCCAACCATGACGCGCAGTAAGTTTTTCGCAGTCATGGTCGTTCTGGCCATGGCTTTTTTCTCGTCCGCCTGTGATGAGACCCAGACCAGCCCTTCTCCACTTCCAACTCCAACAGTTACTCCGCCGGCTGAGGCGGAATACACCTTTTGGGTGCTGGAACGCGGGTCGAATCAGCCGATTTCCGGAGCAACGCTCTCAACCAGTTTCGGTCAGTTTCAAACTGACGAATCTGGCAAGGTGATCATTCGCTCGACAACCGGTGGTTTCCAAATCACCGTAACTGCCGAGAGTTGCTTGCCTTTCGTGACGGCGCAAAGAACTGCACTGACCAATTTGCTCATCTATTGTCTGCATGCGGCAGGCAATAGTGAGCTGACAGTCAGGCAGGCGGTTTTTGGAGATATCGGAGCCGATTTCAATCCAGGCCTTCACCCGCTATATCGTCTTGATGGCCCGGTTTCAATTGTGCTCGAGCAGAGGTTTATTGAAGAGTGGCCCAACAGTGCTTCTCTCATATACACTTGGGCTCAAAAGCTCCAAAACCAAATCGGCTTTCAGGTTTATGCCAGTACCTCGGCTGTTCCCGGCACGGCTGTCTTTCCACTGCGGATAGATCAGACCATCGAAGATAAAGGTTTCGACGCGATTGTGACTTGGGACATCATCAACTATCGGATCGTGGGTGGAGGCATTGCCTTTTCCCGTAGCCAGCTTTATGATCTTGTTGTTGGTCATGAGTTTGGCCATGTATTCGGGTTGTCTCACCATAACGCCCCGGGTCTTCTGAACCTCCGAGCCACTCCGCCTTGGGAGTATTCGGCTAACGAGGTGGAAAACATCAAACTCATGCTCACTTGGAAGCCTGGAACGACGTGGCCTCTAAGTGATGCAAGTAGTGGGATATTGACTAGGTCCAGATTCTCTGGGAAACAGATGGTGACCATTGGGTGCCGTCAGACTTCCAGGGGAATTGTGGACGAAGTCATGACTTACTCCCACAAGTAGTTCTCTCATACCGTCCAGCATTTTCTTCGGAAAGTGCTGGGCGTTTCTTTTGTCAGATTTTACTTAAAGTATTGAAAATGCTATATGATGGTTGTATAATAAACCCATGAGTAACTTATACAAATCCAAGTTAGTCTATCTTGTCATTTTTATAATAATAGTTTCAACTTTTGCCTACTTTAATTACGATTCGTTTATAAATGGGCCGGAAGTGATTATCCCCGGCAATTATCCTGTCGGAACCAGGATTTCTTTGTACAAGGATTTGCCGCCTGATTTTCCGGTTGAGCTCATTTTGGAGAATGCTAGTCTAAATTATTCTGGAACAGTGGCTGTTCCGGGAGATAAAACAAAAACCACAGTATCTTATGTTTCAAGCAAGTCTTTGAAAGATTTGGCAGTTATGTACGAGAATGTCCTAAAAACCAACGACTGGAACATTTCAAAAAAGACAGTGTCGCAGACCATCGCCGTTTTTTTGGCGGGAAAAACTAATCAAAAAATAATTTTAACCATTTCTTCTTTGAAGGACAAAGGTGTTATGGTTACATTTCAATATGAAAAATAAAAATCACAAAAAATCCGATTTTATAAAATTATCAGTAATAATCGGTCTCCTCGTATTTTCATCTTTTTTCGCTTTCACATCTGATGCCAATGCTCAAAGTCTGGGATGCTATGGGGATACAAATGGGGACGGTAATTGGGACGATTTTTTTGGCGCAACAGGCGGGGGCTGTTATGATTGCACAAACGGAGGGTTTATCTGGTGTTCAGTCAATGGAGAATATTTGTGTATTGATCCAAGTTGGGGGTTAGATGCAGCATTAGTATGTGAATCAGCTTATTATGATCCAGCGGAATGTACTGCGCCGGGTGTCCCTGCTTGTCTTTGCAGTGCCGCATATAGTAGTTGCACCTCTTGTAACGGTCCGGCGACGGATAGCTGTACCGGTGCTGGCGGTGGAGAGGGTTGTGGTGATGGTATATGCGCACCAGGGATGGGAGAAAGTTATGAGTCTTGTCCCTTAGATTGTTCTGAAGGTTATGGTGGCACGGGTGGACCATATTGTGGCAATAATGTTCGGGAGACGGGCGAGGGGTGTGATGAAGGAAGCAATAACGGCTCGTCTCCGGCGTTATGTAGCGCCACTTGTCAAGTTAATCAAAGGTCGATATGCCAAATCACTTCATTTGAAGCTGATGATTATTTTCCTCCATACAACACCAGCACGACTTTAAGATTCAACCTTAATTTTACCTTACCTTGGACCATAACTTTGGTTGGTGTTGCCACCACTCCAACTCCGATCCCAGACACAGGCATATCATATCAAGGCACATCCTTTACCGGAAATTTGACCGATTATAATAATGGCTATACCTACGAATTAAACTGTAACAATGGTAAAGCCGTTGCCCAGAGAACCATTTGGCCGCAAGCTCCGGTTGATAACGCCGATTTCATTTCCCAAAATGTGCCGTCAACGTCCATGACAACTGGCCAAACTCAAACCGTCACTTTAACAATGACAAATGACGGTGATACGACTTGGACGCAAGCTGACGAATACAAATTGGGTGGCTGGAAGCCGGGAGAGCCACCGGATGATAGTACATGGTTGGCCAGCGCCAGAGTTCTTCTTGCCCCGGGCGATTCAATTGCTCCGGGCGATTCAAAAATATTTACTTTCAATATCACAGCTCCTACCACACAGGGCACATATAATTTCCGATGGCGGATGGTTAAAGAGGGTATTGGTTGGTTTGGAGAAGTCTCGGACAATGTTCCAATAACCGTAAATCCTCCCGCTTCACCGACGCTTTCTGTTTCGGCTTCGGCCTCTCCAGCTTCCGGAGTTTCGCCGCTAAGTGGAACTGTTACGGCCAATGTGTCTGGTACGGCTACCGGAGCAATAGATTATAAGTTTTATTGTTTCTTGCCCGGCAATATCAATCCGCAATACACATTTTCATCTTCCAATACAGTTGAATCAAGAGGCTGTTCTTTCGGCACCGGCACATATACTGTAAAGATTAACACTACTCGAGAGGGGGTTTCCGCCGACAGTAATCAAGTTACCGTAACCGTTTCTCCACCCGGCTCTCCAAACAAAACAGTCACAGCAGTTCAACAGTTGGGGGCAGAGTCAAATCTACTGACAATGTTATAGACACGAGCGTTTGCGGATCACCTTGCACAAAAATTTATACTGAAAACAGCACGGTTATCTTAACTGCCATTCCTAGTTCGGCTTACTGGAGATTTAATGGCTGGACGGGGGATTGTAGTGGCACCGGACCATGCACCGTTACTGTTGATAATTCAAAAAGTGTGACGGCCATCTTCGTGCCGAGAGCTTTCAACTACCAAGAGTTTTAGAAAAAATATTAAATAATTTTTAATTTTATACTTTTTAATTTTTACTTAATTTCTAATTTTAAAATTTAAAATTAATCATTGAAAATTCATTAAAAATTCTAAATTAAAAAGTGAAAATTTACTCTTGATTTATTATCCTGAATCCCTATAATAGTTCGGGTATGTTAAAACACAGAATAATATCGATTTTTCTAGTTATTCTAGTAGCCGGAATCGGTTTTTTTGTCTACAAATCGCAAACTTCACCAACTTGGTCAAAATATGCTTTCAAACTCGGTCTTGATCTAAACGGCGGAACGGAGCTAACTTACCGAGCCGATGTTTCCAAAGTAAAATCAGGAAGTGTGGGAGATGCCATGTCCTCTCTTCGCGATGTCATTGAAAGAAGAGTTAATCTTTTCGGCGTTGGCGAGCCGGTCGTCCAAGTGGTTAACCCCGGAATAGTTTCGGGTTTAAGCGACTGGAGACTTTTGGTTGAACTGCCGGGAGTCGCTGATATTGAACAAGCTGTCGCTCTTATCGGCAAAACTCCACAACTAGAGTTTCAGCTCGTTCGACCAGAAGCTAAAAATTTTACAGCAGAAGAATTGAAAAATAAAACAATAGACGAAGTATTTTTACCAACAGGTTTGGATGGACAATATATCGGCAGTGCGGCACTCCAATTTACAAACTCTGGATCGGGTCAAATATCAGGACAGCCAATCGTGGCTTTAACTCTTAACCCCGAAGGAAAGGATTTGTTTGGAAAGATAACCAAAGAGCATAAAGGCGAAGTGCTGGCCATTTTTCTGGATGGTGTGATCATTTCCAGTCCGGTCATTCAAGATGAAATCACAGACGGTAAGGCCGTGATTTCAGGCGGTTTTACCACTGAAGAAGCCAAGTCCTTGGTCCGCGATTTAAACTACGGCGCTTTACCTGTGCCGGTTGAGCTTATTTCCACCCAAACAATCGGCGCCTCTCTTGGAGAAAATGCAAAAACGGCAGGGGTCAAAGCGGGAATTTGGGGCTTTGCTTTGATAGTTATTTTTTTGATATTTTGGTACAGACTTCCGGGGTTTCTTGCCTCGGTCTCTCTTGTTATTTATATCATTTTGTCTCTGGCTATTTTCAAACTTATTCCCGTAACTCTGACCGCGGCTGGCATCGCCGGATTTATACTTTCCATCGGCATGGCGGTGGATGCCAATATTTTAATTTTTGAAAGAACCAAAGAAGAACTGAAAAAAGGCAAATCTATTTATGACGCCTTGCACGAGGGTTTTTCAAGAGCATGGCTTTCTATCCGCGATTCAAACATTTCTTCAATCATCACCGCCATCATCCTTTTCTGGCTCGGTACTTCAGCTATCAAAGGTTTCGCCCTGACTTTGGGTATAGGAGTTTTAATTTCAATGCTTACAGCCATCACCATATCTAGAACATTTTTGTTTGCTGTGGCCAAAAAATCATTTGATAATAACGAATCAAAGTTTAAAAAATTTTTATTCAGTAACGGATTACATATGTAATACAAAATTTTAAATTTTAATTTATAAATTTTAAATCAAATTCAAATTTTAAAATTAAAACATTCATTTAAAACTTAAAATTTAGAATTTAAAATTAAAACGAACATGTATATAATTAATCACAGAAAAATATTTTTCATGCTCTCAACTTTGCTCATTGCAGGTTCAGTACTGGCTGTGTTCGTGTACGGTTTTAACCTCGGCATTGATTTCAAAGGGGGGTCACTTTTGGAAATAAGCTATGCTACTTCAAGACCAGCCCCAGAGTCAATCAAGGAAAGTTTGGATACTTTAAATATTGGCACATATATTCTCTCTCCTTCAGGGGATTTGCGATATATCTTAAAGTCTCGAGATTTAACTCCTGGAGAAAAAATGGTTGTATTGGGCGCATTTCAAAAAGATTCTGTAAATCCGGCAAAAGAAGAGAGGTTTAACTCAATCGGTCCTGTAGTTGGGGATCAGCTCAAAAATAAAGCTATGATCGCCATAGTTATTGTGATTATTTGCATAGTACTTTTTATCACATTCGCTTTTAGAAAAGTTTCTCGTCCTGTGGCTTCTTGGAAATATGGTTTGGCTACGATTGTTGCCTTAGCGCACGATGTTATTATTCCAACTGGGATTTTCGTAACATGGACTCATTTTCGCGGAGGAGAGATTGATTTGCTTTTCGTCACGGCACTCTTGGCCATTCTCGGCTACTCTGTCCACGATACCATAGTAGTATTTGACCGAGTACGAGAAAATCTTCGTGAGAGTTTAAACCTCTCACTGAGCTCGAAAGTGACATTTGAGCAAACCGTTGGTAAGTCAGTTACTCAAACCTTCGGCAGATCAATTAACACCTCGCTTACAATTTTCTTCGCTCTTGTCGCTCTGTATTTCATAGGTGGAGAGTCTACAAAAGATTTTGCCTTCGTCCTTCTCGTCGGTATCATCGCCGGAACTTACTCCTCAATTTTCGTCGCAAGCCCATTGCTCGTCACTCTTGAAAAGTTTCAGAAGAAAGTGTAGTATTTCTATGGAGGCAAAATATGTTTTACGATTTACCTGTAAAGGCAGACTCTCATCGGCGTGTGGAATGTTTCAGGTGCGGTCATTTACTTAAAAATAAAGGGATTCAGGACTTGACTCGATTTGAAAAATGACTATACTACTATGGTGCCCAAAAGGCACATTTTAGTTCATTGAAAATTGAATGAATTATAGCCCTAAACCAAATTATTATTTGGTCGGGCAAGAATGTATTTATAAGTGCAAGAAACTAAGTAGTCCGTAAAGTCCATAAAGTTAAAAGTCCATAAAGTGAATTCAGATTTACTTTACAGACTTTAAGACCTTTGACTTTATAGACTAGTTTCCTATAAATGCTTTCGGATATGAAAATCTAAGCAACGATTTTCAATATCAATAAAAATCAATCATAAAAAACATCACAACAGCCCAAGATAAGTAGAAAGTCCATAAAGTCCATAAAGTCCATAAAGTGAATTCAAATTTACTTTACAGACTTTAAGACCCTTGACTTTATAGACTAAATTATATTCTTCTTTATTTTGTTCCGTTCAAAATTTGTGAATCAAATTTTGCCCGACGCGAAAGCGTTTAGGGCTTATCCTAAACCCAGACGAGACTTCGTCTCATGGGTCGGATAAAATAATTTCACAGAAATTATTTTAAGAGTTTGATCCTAGCTCAGGATGAACGCTGGCGGTGTGGATAAGGCATGCAAGTCAAACGGCTCGCAAGAGCAGTGGCGAACGAGGTAGTAACACGTGGGCACATCCCTTTTAGTCAGGAATAACTAGTCGAAAGATTGGGTAATACTTGATAGTCTCTTCGGAGTAAAGCGCTGTTTTATTACAGTTGCGCTAAAAGAATGGCCTGCGGAGTATCAGCTAGTTGGTAGGGTAATGGCCTACCAAGGCAATGACGCTTAGGGGGAGTGAGAGCTTGGCCCCCACCGATGGTACTGAGATAAAATTTGTCTCCTTGAGAAGTGATTCTCAAGTAAAATCCAACTCATAACGGTGGAACCTTCAGAGGACATGATATAATACATGTATATGAAGGCAATACCGTGGGAAGTCGATGAAAAAAAGTTTTCTGACGCGTATATCGCAGGTTTCTTTGATGGAGACGGTTCTTTGGTAGCAATACTGACGAAACAGTCTCCACAATACCAGCGTTTATATCGTCCTCGCATTCGGATTAATTTCACTCAACATATTCGACATATCGATATGTTAGAGAAAATGCAAAAATATCTTAATGCGGGAAAAGTGCGGGTTTCTGTGGCGCACGATCAAGCGGAGTTAGTAATTGTAGACCGCAAAGACGTACGCCGCATTCTCAATAAAATGCTTCCGCATCTTATTTTGAAAAAGAAACAAGCAAGTATCGCTCTTGAGATATTATCTCAATTTGGCGATAACCTCCGGACAAATCGAATTTCAGACGAAAATTATTCCTCAATCCTTAAAAAGATTGAAGAAATACGATCTCTAAATTCGAAAACTGGCGGAAAAAGAAAATTTTTATCATTTGACCCCGTAACGACTTCTCGTACAATTTTATAAATTGACGCGAGAGAGTTTGTACCGGTTAGAAGACCTATGTACAAGCTAACATGTTGGCTCCTCTCTAAATTTACAAGTTTAGTCGAGGATGAAGGTATAGTCTGATACCCCGAGTGATCGGGGAAAACACTATGACGGACCATACACCTACGGGTGGCCGCAGTCGAGAATCTTCCACAATGGACGAAAGTCTGATGGAGCGACACCGCGTGATGGATGAAGACCCTCTGGGTCGTAAACATCTTTTATGAGGGAGAAAGTTTATTGATAGTACCTCACGAATAAGGGGTTGCTAAACTCGTGAAATGTGGATTAAGCTCCACTTCCAATTTAGTAGCATTAAAAATTCGTAATTACTGTGCGCGACTTAGAATCGTAAGGTTCTAAGCAAATTCGGCTTATATGCTGGAAATCTGTTAAGAGCTGCGTCTCATAAGAGATTCTTGACAGACAATCAGCAGGAAAGTCGGTATAATTAAGTAGTGAGTTTAACAGAACGACAAAAAGAAATAGTAGTAGGAACTTTGTTGGGAGATGGATACTTGGAACATGATGGTTTCAAGGCGAGCAGATTACAAATAAAACAGTCTGAACGCAAAAAAGATTACGTTTTCTGGCTCTATAATGAGTTTCAAAATCTAGTCAAAACTCCTCCTAAACAAAGAAAAGATAATGGGCAATGGTATTTCAGCACGAGATCTCTTGTTGAATTAGATTTCTTTAGAAATTTGTTCTATGGATCAGGGTCAAAATCAGTTCCAGCTACTATTAAAAAGTTACCAGTTTCTTCTCTTAGTCTTGCAGTTTGGTTTATGGATGATGGAACATTGGATTATCGAGTCAAATCACATTACTCGTTTTCCTTTAGTACTGATTCATTCAGCCAATCAGATGTAAGACTTTTGCAAGAAGTATTGTATGAAAAGTTTAAAATAAAAACTTCTATACAAACACCATCTTGCAGAGGCAAGAAATATATAAAACTATATGTTGGCAAAGATGGAAGAGATATTTTTCTTTCCACCATACAGCCATACATTTTATCCTGTTTTGATTACAAACTACCCCAAATTATACTTGACCCCTCAGAGACTGATCTTGAGAAAGTCTAAAAAACTTCCAAAACAGTGAGATAGAGAGATTTTTAAATTTTCTATCAGACGCCGAACTCCATTATTTGTTTTTAAAATAAATAATGGATGATGATATAGTCCAATCCTCGTAGTGATATGAGAATAAATTGGCCAGCAGCAGCGGTAATACGAGTGCCCCGAGCGTTATCCGGAATCATTGGGCGTAAAGGGTGTGTAGGTGGCAGTGTTAGTCAATTGTTAAAACCCGAGGCTTAACCTCGGAAGTGCGATTGAAACGGCACAGCTAGAGGATGGCAGGGATGAATGGAACTCATGGAGTAGGGGTGAAATCCGTTGATATCATGGGGAACACCAAAAGCGAAGGCAGTTCATTGGGCCACTCCTGACACTGAAACACGAAAGCGTGGGTAGCGAATGGGATCGATCTGGTCCCTTCCGACGGTGACGTCGGAATGAGAATTTGGCTGTATGCTGGAATACCTGTGTATCTCAGACTACTTATTTAGTATAATTATTAAGTAAGTGAAAATGTTTTGAGTGCAGGCAATCAGCAGGGAAGTCATCAAGCACTAATTTTTGGAAAAAGAATAAGAGGTTGTGTCGGAACGACACAACCTCTCGAGAACCGCCTGGCCTAAAGCTTCATAATCGCGAGTCGCGCGATACGTCGCTCCAAAGCATCCGCCAGGCTACCTTTTGGGAGAATTCTCATCGTAGGGAAGTCCAGCCTGTTTCATCAGGACAGCTTTCTCTTGCGGTGTGAGACCCTTTCCTTCCAAGGACTCGGCAAAATTCTTTGTGTCTGTCATGGTCACCTCCGACTAACAGAATAACATAGACTACTATTATTGTCAAGTATTATCTTGACTCCAAAAATTAGTGCTTGATTGACCCCTCAGAGACTAAACGCCGAATATCTTAATGAACAAAACTACTGCAACATTACTTGGACTTATTTTTACCGACGGTTGTTTGTCGCCGAAAGGCAGAAACAGCTGGCGATTCTACTTCTCCAATAAATCACAGCGACTTGTTTCGATTTTCAAAGAGTCTATAATGCAAGAATTTGCATTACCAGAAAATCGTGTCCGTTTGGACATGACTTCTGACGGACTCCATCGAGCGATCGTTGATTCAAAAGAAGCAGGTCAATTATTTACTGAAAAGTTTGGAACATTCCGAACACTTCGGTATAAAAATGGCGAGCTTCCTAAAACTAAGTTACCAATTGAAGAACTTATTCGACATAACGTCGTAAAAGAATTCTTGCAATCAGCATTTAGTTGTGATGGTGGAGTGAGTTTGTATGTAGCACGGAGAAAGACTAAAAAAGATGAAGCTAAATGGCTGATTCGTGGAGTCTATCTCGCTTGTGCTCATCCAAAGCTCAGAAAAGAATATATCACTCTCCTCCAATCACTAGGTATTACAGCCTGTGATGCAGGGGATGGTAAAGTAAAAATAAGAGACAAAGAAAATATGAAAAAGTTTTATCAAAAAGTCGGATTTATTGATGGTGTGCATATTACGCACACATCACGATTCTGGCCGAACATTGAAAAACAAAAACTTCTGGAAAAAATGATAGATTCCTACCATAATCCAAAAGAAACATATTCGTTGCGACAGTTTACATTAAGATAATGATATAGTCCGACCTCTATGGCGACATAGAGATCCATCTGTAATACTGGGTACAGTGGTCTTCGAAAGAAGTAACACGTATGTAGATACCCCAGTAGTCCACGCCCTAAACTTTCCGAGCTGGTTTTTCGGAGTATCGACCCTCTGAGAGACGAAGCTAACGCGTTAAGCTCGGCGCCTGGGTAGTACGACCGCAAGGTTAAAACTCAAAGGAATAGACGGGGACTTGCACAAGCAGTGGATTATGTGGTTTAATTCGATGATAAACGAAGAACCTTACCAAGGTTAGAAATCCAACTGAAGGCACGCAGAAACGTGTGCCGTCTCACAAGGACAGTTGGACAGGTGATGCATGGCCGTCGTCAGTTCGTGATTTGAATTGTTCCCTTAAGTGGGGTAACGAACGCAACCCTCGTTGTCTGTTATACGTATCAGGCGAGACTGCCCAGCTTTTTGAGCGTAAGCTCAAAAAGCAAGTTGTATAAGTTAATAAGTCAGAAAAGTTGAATAAGTTAGAATTCAAAAACTTATAAAACTTCTTAAACTTTTTTAACTTATCAAACTACTTTTTGCTTGCTAGCAAAAAGCTGGGAGGAAGGCGAGGATGACGCCAGGTCAGCATGTCCCTTTGATACCTTGGGCTACACACATAATACAATGGCGACTACAACGAGTTGCGACGGGGTAACCCTGAGCCAATCTTAATAAAAGTCGCCCCAGTTCAGATTGGGGGCTGAAACTCGACCCCATGAAGTTGGAATTGCTAGTAATCGCGGGTCAGCTATACCGCGGTGAATACGTTCTCAAGTCTTGTACTCACCGCCCGTCAACTCAAGGGAACCGGGAATACCCGAAGGCTAGCGTATGCTAGACCACGGTAAATTCGGTAACAGGGAGTAAGTCGTAAACTTGTTGCGACCCAAAGAAGTAATTCTTTGTGAAAAAATTGGCTGTATGCTGGAAACTCTGTGTATCTTAGGCTACTCACTTGGTATAATTACCAAATGAGTGAAAATGCTTTAAGTGCAGACAATCAGCAGGGAAGTTCTCTTTTAATAAAGAGTAACCCCTCAGAGACTACACGCCGAACTCCGTTTAAATCTGGAGTATTGAGTAAGAGAGAAATATATGCGTATCTTCAAGGAGCTATGCATGACGCCTCTCTTAATAAGAAAAAAAGAATCCGTTTTGGACAGAAATATCCGGAATGGCTCGATATGTTGAAAGATTTATTGATGTCGGTTGGTGTGAATGCATGGATCTATAAAGAAGGGAAAGATCGTGATTATTATATACTGGAAACAGTATGTAAAGATCTACATTTCTCTTTTGATCCGATCACACTAATGACAGAAGGAGAGAAAATTGCTTATATTCGAGGATTTTTTGATGCCGAGGGTGGAATTCCACGAACTCGTGACGAATTCTACATTCAGTTAGTTCAAAAAGACTTCGAAAAAATGGAAACCTTAAAAAGTATTCTTATTGGTCTTGGAATAGGATGTGGAAAAATCCACAATCCAAGTAAAAGGGTAGATCCGTATTATTGGAGATTCTTTGTTAGTCGAAGGAGCCACAAAGAATTTGCTAGAATAATAGGATCATGGCATCCAATAAAAGCAGAAATTTTCTTTCAACGGATGATGATATAGTCCAAGCTACATGGCGACATGTAGAAGTGCCTGAACAAGGCACGGCTAGCGGAAGCTGGTCGTGGAATAATTCAATTTGAAACCTTTTCTGTCTTTGACAGAAGAATGTGAGTCGATATTGTGTGCTTCAATTGAGCACATAATTGACGATTGCCGTAGTCATTAAATCGGCATGACACCGGGAAAGACTGGATTGAACGGAACAAAATAAAGGATGATATAAGCAAAATACCCCTAGAAATAGGGGTATTTTGCTACTCGAAAAATACTTGACTTTACATACAAAGTAGTATATAATTTAGGGTTGAAAAGGAGACCACGATGCAAATCAGCATCAGAGGCTTGATCTTCGGCATGTTTTTCGTTCTCGCTCTCACGTCTGTGGGCGGGCTCGAAGTCCCGGACGACTCGGTAATTCCGACTAACTCGTGGATGGCGGTCGGAGCCGTATCCATCATCGCAATTTTCGTGATGTCTCTGGAAGCCGACAGGATGTTCCTAGCTTGGTTTCCGGGTTGGTGGCATCGGATGACCCGACCCATCAACACGAATCGGACGAAGATTGTTCGCCCGCGCTAGTCGGCGCGGGATTGGTGAAGGGGTGGCGTGCAAGTTGCGCCACCCTTTTTTTGTTGCCGAAAGTTCTTGTGGCCAACAATATTTTTCTCGCCGTCGCTCGCAAAATTTCTCGGCCCGACCTCGACCGTTTTCCTGCTGGAAAACATGTCTCCGGCTCGCACTAGTCTGAAAAAATCCCAAGCAGTTGGGATTTTTTCGCTAGTGCGCGTGCATGGGTTCGAACCATGGACCTCACGAGTGCGAAAGTGCGGGGCACTTTCGCAAGACCTTTCGAGAGCTTTTTCAGAAGAATAAACTACCGTGCTTTGTGCGCGTGCATGGGTTCGAACCATGGACCTCACGAGTATCAGTCGAGCGCTCTACCAGCTGAGCTACACGCGCACAAAGCAAATTAATACTTATTCTTCTGAAAAAGATCCAAAAGGCGTACAGCTCCTGTAAGGAGTCAGT